>Ga0164297_10000714_pt1 | contig 39311 bp, 41 predicted proteins | sample GEODES058metaG_FD_113539 | JGI IMG/M metagenome (GOLD analysis project Ga0164297, IMG submission 113539) | Dystrophic lake water microbial communities from Trout Bog Lake, Wisconsin, USA - GEODES058 metaG | ecosystem: Environmental > Aquatic > Freshwater > Lake | place: USA: Trout Bog Lake... | reverse complement strand
CCGCGGGGGCATTGTCGCGCCGTTGCGGGCATGACAGCACCACCTGAGCCGCCGCGCAGCAGGCGCCGAGGAAATCATGTGCCGCTAGGCCGACGCTTTCTTCGGGCGACGGCAGACCGACTTTCTTGCGCATCGGACGGGATAGCCAAGGGCCCGGCTCGGGTAGCGGTGGCCATACCGTTTCCGCCAGACCGCCAAGAACGATAACGTCGACCGATTGCAGCCGCGCTTCCAACAACCCCCAGATGAACACCCGCGGATGCTCTGCCCCGCCACCACCGCGCACGGCCCGCCGGCTGCGTACCACAGCGCCTTCCAGGACAGCGTCAAGCAAGCCCGGCAGCACACCGCGACGCAGATCGGGAAGCATGTCGCAGGCACCACGGAACTCGGATAATTTTGTCGCCAGCGCCTCGCCATCCTCGCCCGCCCACAGGCGCTGGGCGCCGGTGCGATCGTCGCTCGCGGCCAAGCGTTCGGCAGCATCGATCAATCCGGTCAGGGCATCCTCGGCCGGCATGGCGGCGGCACTGCCGGAGCGCAATGCCGGCTCCAGGCACTGCTCGATCCGCGTCAGAAAGTCCTGCAATCCGCCATCTTTCTGCTGCACCGCGATGCGCAAACCGGCGATACCGGGCGCCGGCCGCGGGCCACGCAGGCATTTGCGTTCCAGCGCGCGCGCGGCCTCTCGGCAGGCAGCCGGGGCCAAGCCGGCGGCGGCGAACGGGTGTTTCAGCAGCGCCAGAAGGGCAACGGGAGCCAGATCGTCGGTGATCGCTTGGGCCAACAGACGCAGGAATACCGCTGGCGGCGTCGCGGCCAAAGGCTCGCCCGCGCTGTCATCGGCGACGATGCCGAAGCGCAGCAAGCTGGCGGCAACCCGTTCCGCCAAACCGCGATCAGGCGTGACAAGGGCCGCGCGCACGCCGGCAGTCTGGATCGCATCGCGCAGCACCAGGGCGATTGCCTGCGCTTCCTGCTGCTGATCCGCCGCGGCGAGACGGGATAGTCCGGTCAGATCGACGGGATCTGGCTGCATCCAGTCATGCAGCGCCCGATCCGGCAGCAAGGCGCGGGACAGCAGATCAAAGCGCGCCGAATGCGGGACGATTGGGACGCTCTCGACGCCTGTAGCGCCGCTTCGGACATCGGGCGTCGAGGCGTTTGAATTTACGCCAAGCGCCACGCTCCACATCCGCAAATCGCCGCGCGTCGCACCCAAATCGTTCAACAGCGTTTTCAACCCCGCCTGCGGGTGGGAAGCCTCGGTTGCCTGCCACGCATCCTCGGTCATCGTCAGATCCAGGTGCGGCAGAACAACCTGGCCCTGCGGCAGGCCGGCAACGACACGCAATAGACGCCCGACGGCGGGGATGCCGGCCGTGGTGCCGGCGATCAGCACCGGTTCGGATGGCGGATTAACCGCCCAGTCGTTGGCCTGGGCCTCCAGCAGGGCGACTTGGCGGGCCGCGGGGTTCATGACGCCATTTGCCGCCAGCCATTGCGGCCATGCCTCGGTGACGATCGCCAGAAATTCCAGCGTCTTGACCCAGTGATGGGCAAAATCCGGCTCCGCCGCCAAGGGCAGGCGCTCTCTCAGGTCAATCCCGGCCCGTTCGGCTTCGTCCATCAGCGCGGCCAGCTCACGCGCCAGTTTCCAGGCACGATCGGTGGTGCGCGGCGCCCCGCCGGCACCGTTCATGCGCAAGATCAGTGCGGAAAGCGCCGCCAAGCGCCGCATCGGCTCGATCGCCGGTGGCAAATCGAGTGCACCCGAGAGCGTCAGGGGTGCCTCATCCAGAGCGCCGAGCGCGGTGATTCGGGGGAGCAACAGGGGGCGGCCATCATTGGCGCGCAGAAAGGCCTCGGCCAAGGCGCGGGCGGCGCGGCGGGTCGGCAGCAGGATCAGACCGCGGCCAACCGCCATCGGATCTTGCGCGCCCGCCAGCCAGCCACGTGCGATCGCATCGAGGAACGGCGTATCCGGCGGAACGGCGAAGAGGTTCAGCGCCACGGCCACCGCGCATCACCAGTCACCCGGGCCGCCAAGATCTGCTCGGCTTCCGCCAAGTCGGCAGGGGTGGAAAGGTGGAACCAGATGCCGTCATGCACCACGGCGCGTAGGCGCCCCTTGGCGATCGCCGCGTTCCAGACAAGGTTCATACTGAACGGCCCCTCGGGCGTGCCGGCCAGCAATTCCGGCCGGATAAGTTGCACGCCGGCGAAAATATAGGGGACAATCTCGCGCTCTTTCCGCCGGCGCGGCACGCCCCATTTGTCCAACGCAAAATCGCCGAAGCCAACCTCGGCATGCACCGCGGCGGTGCGCTGGAGCAGCAACACGCAATCCACCGTCTCATCCAGCGCCTGGGCGAGGCGGTGTAACGCCAAGGTCGGGCCATTCAGCCAGAACGCATCGCCATTCACCACGTAGAACGGGTCGGGGCCCAAGGCCGGCAGGGCGGCGCGCACACCCCCGCCGGTTTCCAGCAGTACGTCTTCTCGCAGCAGAACGGTGCGCGGCGGCGGCGGCCGGTTGGCCAGATGCGCGGCGACGATGTCGGCCTGCCAGAAGGCGTTTACCGCTACCGTCTTGACCCCGGCATCCACCAAGTGATCCAGCGCGTAATCAAGCAGCGTCCGCCCCCCCAACTGCAACAGCGGCTTGGCGGTCGTCTGGGTCAGCGGGCGCATCCGGGTCGCCAGACCGGCGGCCAGGACCATGGCGGAATGGGGTTTCTGGCTCATGCGGACAATCCTGGCGGGTTAGCGCGATCGGCGACCGGGATCCAGTGATCGAGGGCCCGTGCCAACGGCGCGGCGGCGGGTTCGGTCAGAGCCTGGTTCAGCAGGCGCCAAGTTCGCGGCCCGAAGGCAAGGTATTGCGGCCGATTGTCGCGCACCGCAAGCCGCACCCATTGGCAGGCGACGCGCAGGTGGCGCTGCGCGGCGCAGGCCGTATAGGCAGCCCGAAACGCCGTTTCGTCGAGGTCGGGCCGAACGGCGAGGTAGCGGCGGACGGCGCGGGCGGCAAGGGCGGGTGGGATGTCGCGCCTTGCGTCCTGGAGCAAGGACGCAAGGTCGTAGGCCGGATGGCCCATCCCGGCACCTTGGAAATCGATAATGCCGATGCGCCCATCGGACAAACGCAGCAAATTGCCAGCGAAAAAGTCGCGATGCACAGCGGTGATCGGTCCCTGCGCGACCGGGTGCAGCATCTGCGCCAGTCCGTCGGCAACATCGCGACGGGCGGCGTCGGGTGCGGACGTGCCGTAGCGGGCGGGCCACCACCAGTCGAACAAAGTCCCCAGCGCAGTGCTCGTCATTGATGATGCGTCCCAAGCCGGCAGGCCTGGCGGCGCGGGGATCGATTGCCAGGCCAGCAGCGCATCGACGGCGGCAAACAGCAGCGGTTCCGGATCGTCGCCCCGGTCGAGTAGGCTGGACAGCAGATCGTCGCCCAGGTCGGTTTCCAGGACCAAACCGGCATCTTCGTCGGCATCGATGATATGCGGTACCGGCAGGCCGTGCGCTTGCAGATGGCGGGCGATGCGCAGAAATGGCCGCACATCTTCGGGCGGCGGGGCATCCATCAACACGGCGGCGTAGGGGTGGCGCAGGCGCAGGTAGCGGCGGAAGCTGGCATCCTGGGCAAGCGGTTCCGTATCTGCCGGTGTCGCGCCGTTACGTGCCAGGAACGCCGCAATCAGGGCTTCCCGATCGGATGTGCGCCCATGGGCCAAGGGGCTTGCGGGGACGGCGCCGATGGCGACCGGGCCGGCGGACGGCGGCGTGTTCATGCCAAGCGTCCCGGCCAACCGGCGATCACGGCTTGGCGCGAATCCTCACCGGCCAGCGCAAAGCTTATCGTGAGTGAGTCATGCGGGCGCAGGTCGCCGAGGCGGTCGGGCCATTCGACGAGGACGATCTGGTTCAACGCCGTCTCCCAATCCAACTCGGCCAGCGCATCGGGGCCATCGATGCGCCATAGGTCATAGTGGAAAACTTGGCCTCGCGCTGTGTCGTAGATTTGCACCAAGGTGAAGGTCGGGCTGGGGACTTCCAGGTCCGGATCGGCCGCCGCGGCACGCAAAAAGGCGCGGGCGAACGTTGTTTTACCGGCGCCGAGCGGACCTTCCAGCAGGATGCAGTCGCCGGGCTTGGCGGCGACGGCGATTCGGGCAGCGAGGGCTTCGGTGGCAGCTTGGTCCTGCAGAAGCACGGTGACGGGGACAAGCGACGACATACGTCGAGTTTGCCCGCCGCTTCGAGTCGCGCGCAAGGTTCGCCGAACCCGATACCGCCCATGGACCTGCAGCGCCGCTGCCGTCATCAAATCTTGGATCAGAGTCCGACCAGCCCAGCATCGCAGACGGAGCGCCCCCCCGCCGCTAAGGCGCAACTCCCGCTTATCTGATGCGCTCGGCACGCCATTCGTCAGTGCAAGATATTGCGCTGCACACTACCCCGAGATTACAGACAGTCCTCGAACCGACGCAGCGGGACCTATCCATGAACGACCATAGCTTGGCTTCGGCCACCCAGCGCTTTTTCTCGGCCCCGCTTGCCGAGACCGATCCGGAATTGGCGGACGCGATCCGCCAGGAACTGCATCGCCAGCAAGATGGCATCGAACTGATCGCCTCGGAAAACATCGTCTCCGCCGCGGTGCTAGAGGCGCAGGGCTCGGTCCTGACCAACAAATACGCCGAAGGATATCCTGGCCGGCGCTATTATGGTGGTTGCGTCTATGTCGACATAGCGGAGACGCTGGCGATCGAGCGCGCCAAGCAGCTGTTCAACTGCCAATTCGCCAATGTGCAGCCGCACTCCGGCGCGCAGGCCAACCAGGCCGTGTTCCTCGCACTGCTTCAACCTGGCGACACGCTGCTCGGCATGAGCCTGGCCGCCGGTGGTCATCTGACGCATGGCGCGGGGCCGAACCAATCGGGCAAGTGGTTCCGCGCCGTTCAATACGGCGTGCGCAAGGAAGACGGACTGCTGGACTACGAGGCGTTGGAACATCTGGCGCGGACGGAAAAGCCCAAGCTGATCATCGCTGGCGGGTCGGCCTATCCGCGCTTCATCGATTTTGCCCGCATCCGCCGCGTGGCCGATGAGGTGGGCGCTTATTTCATGGTCGATATGGCGCATTTCGCCGGCTTGGTGGCGGCGGAGTTGTTCCCCTCGCCACTGCCGCACGCGCACGTGGTGACGACGACGACCCACAAGACGTTGCGCGGCCCGCGTGGCGGCATGGTGCTGTCGAACGATCCGGATATCGGCAAGAAGATCAACTCGGCCGTGTTCCCTGGCCTACAGGGCGGCCCGCTGATGCATGTGATCGCCGGCAAGGCCGCCGCCTTCGGAGAGGCGCTGCGGCCCGAGTTCCGCCTGTATCAGAAGGCGGTGCAGGACAATGCGCGCGTGTTGGCCGAGACGCTGGTGCAGCAAGGTTTAGCGATTGTCTCAGGCGGCACCGACAGCCACCTGATGCTGGTGGATTTGCGTCCCAAACACGTCACCGGCAAGGCAGCCGAAGCGAGCCTGGAACGCGCCCATATGACGGCGAACAAGAATGCCATTCCGTTCGACCCGGAAAAACCCGCGATCACGTCCGGCATCCGCCTCGGCTCCCCGGCGGGTACGACACGCGGTTTCGGGGTAGAAGAATTCCGCCAGATCGGCCTGATGATCAATGAGGTCCTAGAGGGACTTGGCCGTTCCAATGACGGCACGAATACGGCTGTGGAACAAGCGGTCGGCGCGCGGGTGCAGGAAGTCTGCGCCCGCTTTCCCCTCTATCCGGTACGGTGACACGGGCTGACGCAGGCAGGAGGGGCGGTGATGCTGCCCCTCCTCAGCCGCGCAGCATCACGCTATAGGGAGCCGAAATCATTTCCTGGAGTGGCGCCGTGCTAAACCGCCTTCTTGTGGGCATCCTACTCACCGTGCTGCCACTGGCTGCCGGCACGGCGGCCGAGCCTGCGAAGATTGCCTTCGTCGATACTGGCAACACCGGCCGGAGTGTCACGGCCGAGGCGCTAGCAAATCAGATGATCGCCCAGCAGAAGCTGAACATCCTGGTTATCTCCCGCGCCGTGGACATGAACCCGTATAACGTCGTGCCGGAGACCTTTGCGGCTGAAATCCTCGCCAAACATGGCCTGGATGTCTCGGCGCATCGCGCAGTGCAATTGGTGGTGAACGATATCACCCACTCCGACGTGATCCTGACGATGACGGCGAAGCATCGCGACACGATCCTGGCGTTGTATCCGCAAGCTGCGGGAAAGGTGTTCACCGTGGCGGACTATGCCGGCGCCGAAAGCCGGGACGTGGTCGACGCTTGGCGGCAGCCGATGGCGGTTTATGAAAAGACCTTCGACCAGATCAATTCCTACATGCCCGCGATCCTGGGCAAAGCATCGAAGCAATAACCGCCATGCGCTGCCCGTTCTGTGGACATGAAGACACGCAGGTTAAGGACAGTCGTCCGACCGAAGACAATGGCGCAATTCGCCGCCGCCGCTTCTGCGGCACGTGCGGACAGCGCTTCACCACGGTCGAGCGGGTGCAACTGCGCGAACTGACTGTGGTGAAATCCGACGGACGCCGAGTACCGTTCGACCGCGACAAGCTGGCACGATCGATCCGCGTGGCGCTGCGCAAGCGGCCCATTCAGGAAGAGCGGGTTGAGCGGATCGTCAACTCCCTGGTCCGCCAGTTGGAGGCGTCCGGCGACAGTGACGTTCCCAGCAAACAGATCGGCGAGTTGGTGATGGACACGCTGAAGGAGATGGACAAAGTCGCCTATGTCCGCTTCGCCAGCGTCTACCGCAACTTCCGGGAAGCAAAGGATTTCGAAGATTTCGTCGGCGGGCTGGGGCCGCTGCCGGACGACGATTAGCGGCGGCTTAAGCGGCCGAGCCACCGGCACGCACGCCGCTCAGCCATGCCGTTTGCGCATTTCAGCCTGATTCCGGCGCCCAGCCTGCTTTTGTGCGGATCGAGGCCGCGTTCCGCCTGCTCTAGCCGGTCTTCCCGCAAACAGCCTATTCTGATCCTTCGATGACACACACGAACCCGTCCGATATCGCGCATATGCGATCGGCGCTGGCCTTGGCGCAGCGCGGTCTGGGCTCGACATGGCCCAACCCGTCCGTAGGCTGCGTCATCGTGCGCAACGGGCGGGTGGTGGGCCGTGGCTTTACCCAACCTGGCGGCCGACCGCACGCCGAACGCGTCGCCTTGGCAATGGCCGGCGAACAGGCCCGCGGCGCCACGGCATACGTGACACTGGAACCGTGCTGCCACCACGGCCGCTCCTCACCCTGCACGGATGCGTTAATCGCCGCCGGCGTCGCCCGCGTCGTCGCCGCCACCGGCGATCCTGATCCGCGCGTGAACGGCGCAGGTTTGGCGCAACTGCGCGCCGCCGGGATCGCGGTTCAGACCGGCTTGCTGCAAGCTGAGGCAGACGAGACGCTGCTGGGTTTCCACAGCCGTATCACCCGAGGTCGGCCGATGGTGACGCTGAAACTGGCATCCACCCTAGATGGGCGCATCGCTACGTCCGGCGGGGAGAGCCAATGGATCACCGGGAACGAGGCTCGCCGGATGGCACATGCAATGCGCGGGCGGCACGATGCGGTGATGGTGGGTGTGGGCACGGTGCTAGCGGACGACCCCGACCTGACCTGCCGGATCGCCGGATTTCGGTCATCGCCCGTGGTGCGCATTGTCGCCGACTCCAATCTGCGGACCCCGCTGCAATCGCGCCTGGCGCAAACGGCTGGGCAGTCGCCTGTCTGGATCCTGCGGCGCAACGGTGCCGACACGTCGCGCGACCGTGATTTTCACGAACTGGGGATCCGCTTATTCGATCTGCCGGCAACGCCGGCGGGGCTAGACCTGACGGCCGCGCTGCGGCAACTGGGGGATGCGGGTCTGACCCGCATCCTTGTGGAAGGGGGCGGCCTCATCGCGGCCGCGATGCTGCGGGCCGGTCTGGTGGATCGAATCGCCTGGTTTCATGCCCCCGCGATCATGGGGGGCGATGGCTGGCCTGCGCTGCAGGCGTTTGGAATAGACCGGCTGGCGGCGATGCCGCGCTTCGTGCGCCATTGCACAATCGCCGCCGGTCACGACATGTTGAGCGTCTACGCAAGGCAAAGCTGATGTTTACTGGTATCGTCACTGCACTCGGCGTCGTGCGCGCCATCGACCCAATCGGCAACGGCCGCGACATGCGGTTGGAAATCGCCACGCCACCGGCATTCCTGGCCGAACCGCCCGTTGCAATGGGCGCCTCCATCGCCTGCTCCGGCTGCTGTCTGACGGCGGTCGCCTTCGGCGCGGACTGGTTCGCCATCGACGCCTCGGCGGAAACCTTGGCGCATACGAAGCTGGGGAGTTGGACCGTGGGTTCGCGCGTGAACCTGGAACGCTCTCTCCGGATGGGCGATGAGTTGGGTGGGCATCTGGTGTCGGGCCATGTTGACGCTGTTGGCACCGTGGTGTCGGTCATGCCCGAAAATGCCTCCCATCGCTGGGTTTTCCGCGTACCAAAGGAGCTTGCGCGTTTCATCGCCGCCAAGGGCAGCATCGCCGTGGATGGCGTGTCGTTGACTGTGAACGCTGTGACGGAGGATACGTTCGGGGTGAACATCATCCCCCACACCTCCTCGGTCACCGCCTTCGGCTTCACCCAACCCGGCGACCCGGTGAATATTGAAATCGACATGCTGGCCCGCTACGTCGCGCGGCTGCGGGAGACCGCGTGATGGAAAAGACCCAGACCAATTTCGCAAGCGCAAGCCTATCGCAATATATCTGTTCGGCCGAAGAGCTGATCGAGGAAGCGCGCAACGGCCGGATGTTCATACTGGTCGATGACGAAGACCGCGAAAACGAAGGCGATCTGATCATCCCCGCGCAGTTCGCCACGCCAGATGCGATTAACTTCATGGCGCGCTACGCCCGCGGCCTGATCTGCTTGGCCATGACACGCCAGCGCGTTGACGCGCTAGGCCTGCCGCTGATGAGCCGACAGAACGGCACGCGGCACCAGACAGCCTTCACCGTGTCCATCGAAGCACGAGAAGGCGTCACCACAGGCATATCGGCAGCCGATCGCGCCCGTACCGTCGCGGTGGCTATTAATCCAGACAGCAGCCGCGACGACATAACAACGCCCGGCCACGTCTTCCCGCTGGTCGCGCGCGAAGGCGGCACGCTGGTCCGCGCCGGCCATACCGAGGCATCGGTCGATCTGGCCCGCATGGCCGGACTGAACCCATCGGCCGTGATCTGCGAAATCATGAACGACGACGGCACCATGGCCCGCTTGCCGGACCTGGTGACCTTCGCGCAGCATCACAACCTGAAACTCGGTACGATCGCCGACCTGATTGCCCATCGTCGCCTGACCGAACGCCTGGTGCGCAAGGTCGAGGAAGGTGTCTACGAACACCCCGCCGGCGGCGACTGGCGGGCGATCGTTTATGCCAACACCGTCGAGTATCAGGAACATCTGGTATTGGTGAAAGGCGATATCTCCGGCGACGAGCCGGTTCTGGTGCGGATGCACGCGGTCGATCTCCTGGACGACATGACCGGTGCGCCGCATTGGATCGCCATCCATAACGCCATGCATATGATCAGCAATGCCGGCCGCGGCGTGGTGGTACTTCTGCGTGAACATCGCCCGACCGCCCTAGCCGAACGCGTGCGGCTGCTATCGAAAGGCGGCCCTGGCGTCGGGCGGGAGTTGCGCGATTACGGCATCGGTGCGCAGATCCTACTGGATCTGGGCGTGAAGAATATGGTGCTGCTGACAAACCGCCGCCGCACCGTCGTCGGCCTTGACGGTTATGGGCTGAACATCGTCGAACAGCGGCCGATCCCGAACATTGTTGGAGTGGACTACGAAGGATGAGTACAGAGGACGCTCCGATACCCACGGCGCCTAAGATCAAGGGTCTGACGCCGCATTTCGCCATCGTGCGCGCGCCTTATTACAAGGATATCGTCGATAACCTGACTACGGGCGCCGCCGACATTCTCCGCCAGTCCGGGGCGACGATGGAGGTCATCGACGTCGCCGGTGCCTTCGAACTGCCGCAGGCGATCCGCATGCTGATCCACGGCACGCGGAAGTTCGACGCCTATGTCGCTCTGGGCTGCATCATCCGTGGCGAGACCGACCATTATGAGTTCATCAGCCGCTCCACCATGGATGGCTTCATGAACCTGGCACTGAACACCGGCATTTGCCTCGGCACCGGACTGCTGACCTGCAGCACGAAGGCGCAGGCGGAAGCACGGTCACAACTGGGCGGCTTCAACAAGGGGGCGGAAGCTGCTGTTGCGGCGGTGACGCAACTGGTCGTGGCACAGACCCACGGCGTAACATAATGTCACGTGGTCCGAAAACACGCGGGCGCACCGCGTCTCGCGTGGGTGCCGTGCAGGCGTTGTTTCAAAGCGAGCAAGCGGGCGACAGTCCCGAAACCGTGATCGACCAGTTCGTCCGCCACCGGCTGGGCAATTTGCCCGGTCTGGATGGCTACGAAGACGGCCGCGTGCCAGACGCCGAGGTTGACCTGTTTCAGCGCATCGTGCGGGAGGCATCGCGCAAACAAGACACGATCGATCCCCTGCTGGTTGACGCCCTGCCCGCCGACTGGCCTCTGGCGCGCCTCGACCCTGTGCTGCGGGCCCTGCTCCGCGCCGCCGGGGCGGAACTGACGATGGCGGATGGCGCGCCGGCGAAAGTGGTGATCAATGAGTATCTCGACGTCGCCCGCGGCTTCTTCACTGGCCCGGAAACCGGCATGGCGAACGCGGTGATGGACAAGATGGCCCGCGCCTTGCGCTCAGCAGAGTTCTGACCAGGCTCTGAACGCCGGCCGTGCCGTCGTTGCCGCCTACCATGGGCGGCCTAAAGATCCTGACGAGCGATCATTTACAAACGCGCCCAGAAGGTCCTAGCCTGGGTCGAAACAGAGAATGAAGGCAGGCAAACCGCCGCATGGCCCGCCCCGTCCAAGGCCTGATCGATACCGACGTTCACGTGACCGTGCCAGACACGCGCACATTGCTGCCCTATCTGGAGCCCTATTGGCGAGAGCACGTCCAGCGCCGGGGGCTTGAGCGGGAGAACCTGGAATCCTCGGCCTTCCCATCCAGCGCGCCGATCAACCTCCGCCCCGACTGGAAGCCGGAAACCGGTTTGGCCGGCGCGCGGCTCGAGCGTCTGCAACGCGATCTGCTCGACCCCTTCGGCCATCGCTATGCCATTCTCAACTGCGTCCACGGCGCACAGATGATGTTCAGCGAAGACCTGTCGCTCGCCTTTTGCCGAGCGATCAATGAATGGGTGAAAGCGGCATGGCTGGATAAGGACGAACGGCTGCGCGCCTCGATCGTCGTGCCGCCGCATAGCGCCGAACTTGCCGCCGAGGAGGTGGAGCGTCTGGCCGGCGATCACCGCTTCGTGCAAATCCTCACCCTCGCCATGGGCGAACTGCCGCTCGGCCGTCGCCAACACTGGCCGCTATATCGCGTGGCGGAGGCTTATGGACTGCCGATCGGCATCCATGCCGGCAGCAGTTTCCGCCACCCACCTAGTGCCGGCGGCTGGGGCTCACTGTATCTGGAAGACTATGTTTCTTACGCCCAAGGCTCGGCCTCGGCACTGAATTCCATGATCAGTGAGGGCGTTTTCGTCAAATTCCCCGCCCTCAAGGTGGTGCTGATCGAATCTGGCGTGACCTGGTTGCCGGCATCTCTGTGGCGGCTGGACAAGACATGGCGCGGCGTGCGGGCGGAAGTGCCGTGGCTGGAAGAACAGCCAACCCAAACTATCCGCCGCAACGTCCGCATGACACTGCAACCCTTCGATGCACCACCATCCGCCGACCAGTTGGCAAAAATCATGGCGCAACTGGGTAGCGAGGAGATGCTACTATTTTCGTCAGACTATCCGCACTGGCATTTCGACGGCATGGACGCCATCCCCGATGGCCTGTCGGAAGCGCTGGTGCATAAAATCTGTATTGAAAACCCGCTGAACACCTATGCGCGACTGAAGGAGACGACGCCGTGAACGTGACTGTTCTAGACCGCGCGCCCGACCGTTCCCGTGAAGCGATGGACCCGTCCATCCTGGGTTTCATCGACTGCGACGTGCATCCATTCGTCAAAGGACCGAACGATTTCGATCCGTTCCTGTCGAAGCGCTGGCTGGAGCACAAGCAGACCATCGGCAATCGCAGCCGCCAGGGTCTGGCCAAGACATCGATGTATCCGCGCATGTCACCCGGCGTGGGGCAGCGGATGGATGCCTGGCCGAAGGGTGGCGGGCACCCAGGATCGGACCTGCCGCTGATGCAAGAGCAGTTGCTGGACCTGTTCGACGTCTCCTATGGCCTGCTCGCACCGCTTGTCGGTGGCGCGGCTGGGGAACGGAATGTTGAATTCGGTGCCGCGATGGCGAGCGCGGTGAATGAGTGGCAGTTGGCGCATTGGTGCGACCTCGACCCTCGATTGCTGGGCGCCGTGCAGGTGAACATCGAGTGGACCGAGGCGGCGATCGCCGAGATCGAAAAGCGTGCCGGCGACAAGCGCTGGGCGCAGGTGAATATCCCGCCGCGCGGCCTGGAACCTCTGGGTCGGCGGCGTTACTGGCCGATCCTGCGCGCCTGCGCCGAGGCCGGTTTCCCAGTGTCGCTGCACCTGGGCGGCACCAGCGGCCATGCTTCGACCGGCGGCGGTTGGCCGTCCTTCTATCATGACGAGCACCCGTCCTATGTGCAGTCGATGCAGACGTTGGTGACCAGCCTAGTCTGCGAGGGTGTGTTCGAGGAAATACCCGACCTGAAGATCGTGCTGGTGGAAGGCGGTTTCGCGTGGCTGCCGGCGCTGTGCTGGCGGCTGGACAAGCACTGGAAGCGGCTGAAAGCGGAATGCCCGTCGCTGACGATGGCGCCCTCCGATTATGTGAAGAAGCATATCTGGGTGACGACCCAGCCGATCGAGGAACCGGAACAGCCGGTGGACATGCTGTCGATCCTGGAATGGATCGGGCCGGAGAAGGTGATGTTCTCCACCGACTATCCGCACTGGGACCAGGACGATCCGCGCTATGCCTTCAAGGTGCGCCTGCCGGAGGCTTGGAAGCGGATGATCTTCAAGGACAACGCCAAGGCGCTGTACCGGCTGGACTGACCCGATGTCGGCCACACAACAACGTCACGTCGTCGCCCGTTCGGCTGATATCCCAGTGGGCGGCCGCAAGGTCGTCACCGTCCGCGGGCGCGAGATCGTGATTTTCAATGTCTCCGGCGGGTTTTATGGCCTGATAAATCGCTGCCCGCACCAGGGCGCGAAACTATCGACCGGAGAGATCGTCAGCCGGCTGGTGGCGCCTGAACCGGGCGACTACCGCCTGACACGCCCCGGCGAGATGATCCGCTGCCCCTGGCACTGCTGGGAGTTTGATATCCGCACCGGCCAGTCGCTGTGCGACCCCAACAGCGTCCAGGCCCGCGCCTACGACGTGGCCGTCCAGCCAGGGAAGGCTCTGGTGGAAGGCCCGTTCGTTGCGGAGGCTGTGGAGGTTCAGGTCGAAGACGACTACATCGTCGTGACGTTGTAGTCGTCCGGCCCCGTCATTGCGCCGCAGGCTTCGTCAAGCGGCGCCTGGATGCCCGCCTCGCCCGTGGCGATCCACCCCGGTTCGACCAAAAGGCGCACCACGTCACCCCAGAATGTTGAACGGTCTTCATCGGCGCGGGCGCAGGCCATTTCGTGCATGCGCACCGCAAAGGCGCGGGCTTGCCCTTCAGCCACGGCACCGGTGAGAAAGACTGCCATCTCGCGCGGCGAGGTTACGATGGTCGGGTCGCTTTGATCATGATGCATTTTCGCAACCTCTCTCTTAAGATCGAATTTCGATCGTGAATATTTGGAATTCTTGGACGCTACAGCGCCACACCCATGCCGGCGGTCGGCGGCGCTGGCCGCTCGGACTGAGAACTGTCGTCGATGAGCCAGGCGGCGATACCGGCACCAAGGCCGAGCACGACGTAGAGGAGCATGACGGCGAGCATGCCGCGCCAAAGTTCCTTGCGCTTCAGCGCTGGATCAATCGTGTGTCGGCGCCAAGTCCACACCGTGTGCGCCCCGTCGGAAATGTAGTCGGCCGCGTTGTCATTCATCTGGGGATCTCCCTTTGGAATAGGGTGATCCTACCGAAGACCTCGCAAAGGGTCCTGAAGCACTTGCTAATTGTTCCTTAATTGTCTCTTAATCGTCTCGGAGGTCCTATTAATGTCTCTGCCCGATCAGCGAGCGGCGGTCGCATGCGCGATCGGACCGCTCGTTGTCGATCTCGATCGCAGGCTCGTGATGAAAGGCGCCATGCCCCTCCCGGTGGGAGAGCGGGCGGCCGCCGTGCTGACTCTGCTGATCCGTCGCGCGGGCCAACTGGTCACCAAGGACGAATTGATGTCGTTCGCCTGGAATGACCTGGCGGTGGAAGAGAACAACCTCACGGTCCAAATCGCTTCCCTGCGCAAGTTGCTGCGCGACGGCGGCGGTGAGCCAGCCTGGATCGAGACCATGCCAAGGCGGGGCTACCGCTTCATCGGCCCCGTCCAGCCTCATCAGACGGCGGCCGGGGCCGCACCGCGGGCAATGCCCGAGGAAGCGCCGCGCCTCGCCATCCTGCCCTTCCGTTCCCGCTCGCCAAACCACGGCGATGACCTGTTCGCCACTGGCATCGTGGAAGAGATCATCAGCCTGCTCGCCAGCCTGCGGGAGGTCACGGTTCTATCATTTGGCACGATGGCCACGATCGATCCGCAATCCACCAATTTGCGCGACATCGGCCAGTCGCTCGGCGTCCGCTACACCGTCACCGGCGCCATGTGGCGCAGCGGCAATCACCTGAGGTTGATCGTCGAACTGACGGATTGCGAATCCGGCGTTGTGCTGTGGTCCGCCCCTACCGGCTTGAACAGGACATGCCATTCGACGCGCAGGAAAAGATCGTCGCGCATCTTGTCGACACGCTCGCCCCGCGGGTTCGTGAGGCTGAACTGCGTCGGATGCGCATCCACCGGCCGGAGGATATCGGCTGCTATCATCTGGTGCTGCGCGCGCGTGACCTACTGTACCGACTGGATCGCGACTCGTTCGAGGAAGCTGGTCAGCTGATCCGGCACGCCATCAGCCGGGACGCGCACTACCCGGCGGCACACGTGCTGGCGACGGAATGGCACATGCTGCGCGTTGGCCAGGGCTGGTCGCTGGACAGTGGCGCAGATGTCCGCTTGGCCGACCTGCACGCGCTGGCTGCGATACAAGACGACGCCGCGAATTCCCGCGCGCTGGCGTTCCACGGCCATAGTCGCTCATTCCTGCAGCGCGATTATGTCGCTGCTATGGACCTGTTCGACAGGGCACTGGACGCCGCTCCTAACGATGCTGCAGCCTGGGGCTGGAGCAGCCCGACCTTCAGCTTCGTCGGCGATTCCGCCCGGGCGATCGAACGGGCGGAACGCGCCCTTGATTTGTCGCCATCCGATCCGCTCGGCTTTCGCTACCGGCATTTCATTGCGCTGGGTCATTTCACAGCGGGTCGTTACGACGATGCTATTCATTGGGGCCTAGCGGCGGCGCGAGCCCAGCCGCGCTACACCGCGAACCTGCGCTATACGGCGGCGGCGATGGTGGCCGCTGGCCGAATCCCAGAAGCGCGCGATCTGGCCGCGCAGGTGATGGAGATCGAGCCAGATTTCCGCGTCTCCCCCCTTGTGGCGCGGCATCCGTACAAAGACCCGGCGCGGCGTAAGCAGGTCGGCGATCTCTTGCTAATGGCTGGACTGCCAGATTAGATTGATATCGTAATAATTATTCATTGCGGGAGAGACACAGGTGATACGGGCGACACCGGCGCCACCGCGCCGGCACCCTACAGCGGAACCGGAACGACACGCGTACCGCTCGGCCTTCTGGCGTATCGTAAAGCCGGGCTCGCGACCTTCGCCCCGATCAACCGCCCCGGCTTCCCGCCATCCGCGTGGGGAGCAGATTTCTATGCCCAGACCGTCATGGCCGAATTCGCCGCAACAAACTGGCAGACCATCGATGCGGTAAAGCGAATCGTCACCGCCGCGCAGGCCGCCAGCACGCCCGCGGCGCTGGTCAACGAACTGAAGATCACGTTGCTGGCCGCTGAAAATTACCGCGCGCAGCGCATGGCGGAGATCATGACGCAGACGCAGGACCTGGGCCGTTACTGGGCCGATCTGCTGATGATCACGCCCGAGTCCTACCCGGCGACGTGGCAGTTGATCGCGGTCGGCATCGCGATCGGTCAGTTGGTCGGCATGCACTACAAGCTGATCATCAACCGGCCACGCCCGGTGCAGATCTACCCTGGCTTCACGCCGCCGTTCCTGACGCCCGGACATCCGTCCTGTCCGAACAACCACGCCTTTCAGTCCTACCTGGTGGCCAAATTCCTGGCCATGGCCGCTCCGCCGCTGGCGCAGCAACTGAATGCCAGCGACGTGTGGAACCCCGATGACTGGGCCTCGGAACCGACGAACCCGTTGGACAACATGGCGTGGCGCATCGGCCGGAACCGGGTCATCGCCGGCGTTCACTGGCCCAGCGACGGGGTCGTAAGCTGGCACCTCGCCGACATCTACGCGCCGCTGATCGCCCAAGGCACGCTGTTTCAGGGAATCCTGACGCGGGCCAAGGCAGAATGGGCATCTGTGACGGGGACAATCCCCCTGCCGACACTCGGCTGAGCAGCGATCAGGAGAGGCGTTCCAACCCGCACCACCCGGCGATTGTCAGTGCGATCACCTTTGTGACCTCCCGGAACGAGTCTAGGCCGACGCTTTCGTCGATGCCGTGGATGTTCTCCGAGTCGGGACCGTAACAGGTTGCCTGCGTGCCCTGGTACAGCGTGTAGAAGCGGGCGTCTGTCAGGCCGAGCGATTTGGTGTGCCGCAGGGATGTGCCGAAGACGTCGGCGTGGAGGCGGGTCAGGGCCTGGCTGATCGGCTGGCTCGCCGGGAACTCGGCGGCGTCGGCGATGAAGCCGCCAAAGCTCAGGTGCAGGCGGGCGGCGGGCAGGCGGGGGTCGCGGCGTGCGTCGTCGATCAGCGCCTCGATCTCCCCTTTCACCGCGCTGGCGGGGTGGCCCAGCATGACGCCGACGCGGAAGCCGACCTTGGCGCGGGTGGGGACGGAGGAGTTCCACTCGCCGCCTTCCAGCGTGCCGAGGTTGACGTTGATCGGATGGTTCTCCTCGGCGAAGACCGGGTGGCGGTTCTCGGCGCGGTTCATGCGGGATTCGTAGGCCTTGAAACGGTCGGCGACGATATAGGCGGCCTCCAGCGCATTCACGCCGGCCTGCATGTCGCGGACATGGGCGGGCTTGCCGGTGATGGTGACCCAGGCCCAGACGACGCCGACCTCGGCGACATAGAGCGCGGGGTAGCCGGGGCCGGGTTCGGGGATCAGGCACGCGTCTGGCTTGGGCAAGGCGTGCATCACGGCCAGGGCGCCGTTGCCGGTGCATTCCTCCTCGATCACCGCGGCGACCTGGACGTCGGCGGCGGGGCGCAGTCCGGCGGCGTGGATGGCGCGCAAGGCGGTGACATAGGCGATGACGCCGGCCTTCATGTCGGCGGCGCCACGGCCATACATGCGGCCGTCACGGATGGCGGGTTCGTAGGGTGGGGTGGTCCACAGGTCCTCCGCACCCTCGGGCACGACGTCGACGTGGCCCTGCAGCAGCAGGGAACGGCCTTTCGGGGCGGCGCAGCGATATTCGGCGACGACGTTGTCGCGCCCGGCGTAGGAGATCAGCGGGGGCGAGAAGCCGGGCTTGTCCTTCAGCGCCGCCACATCGACCGGCACGCGGCGCGGGGTCAGGCCAAGGCTGCTGAAGACGCCCGCCATTTCCTCGATGGCGCCCTGCTCGTGGCCGAGGGTTGATTTATGGCGCACCAACCGATCCAGAAGGCCGATCGCGTCCGGCTGCAATGCGGTGATCGCATCGAGGATCGCGCTGCTGGCACCTGGGTCAATGGGAAGCAGATCGTCGGACATCAGAGCTCCTGCGCAGGCTGCGTTGGTTTGTCGCGACCGTTATCCCGCGCAATCGCTGCAGACACCAGGGACGTGCGACGGAAGGGCTGCCGGGTTGGGAAGCCCCGTCACGGAACGCCCCACAGGTGCTGCGGTGGCGCTCTATGTGGCGAGGCCTCGACGATCTTCGTCAGGATCAGCCCTTCAGCACGTCCACCATCGTCGTACCCAGCGCGGCGGGGCTGTCGGCGACATGGATACCGGCTATCCGCATCGCCTCCATCTTCGCCGCGGCGGTGTCTTTGCCGCCCGAAATCACCGCACCAGCATGCCCCATACGGCGGCCCGGCGGTGCGGCAGCGCCGGCGATGAAGCCGACGACTGGCTTCTTCACCTTGTTGTGCGCCAGAAAATCGGCAGCCTCGGTTTCACTGCTGCCACCGATCTCACCGATCATGATGATCTGCTTGGTCTCGGGGTCGGCCAGGAACATCTCCAGCACCTCGATGAAATCGGTGCCCTTAACCGGATCGCCACCAATGCCAACGCAGGAGCTTTGGCCCAACCCCGCGGCGGTGGTCTGCGCGACGGCTTCATAGGTCAGGGTGCCAGAACGGGAAACGATGCCAACCGAGCCACGCTTATGGATATGGCCAGGCATAATGCCGATCTTGCACGCTTCCGGCGTGATCACGCCCGGGCAGTTCGGTCCGATAAGGCGAGACTTCGACCCGGTCAGCGCGCGTTTGACCTTGACCATGTCAAGCACGGGAATGCCTTCGGTGATGCAGATGATCAGAGGAAATTCGGCGTCAATCGCTTCCAGGATCGCGTCCGCGGCGAAGGGCGGCGGCACATAGATAACCGAAGCGTCGGCACCGGTCTTTTCCCGGCATTCCATGACAGTGTCGAACACCGGCAAATTCAGATGAGTCGTCCCGCCCTTCCCGGGCGTGACGCCGCCGACCATCTTGGTGCCATAGGCGATTGCCTGTTCGGAGTGATAGGTGCCCTGCTGGCCGGTAAAGCCCTGGCAGATAACCTTGGTATTCCCGTCGACCAGAACGGCCATTTATGCGGCCTCCTTCACGGCTTTAACGATTTTTTCGGCGGCGTCCTTCAGATCGTCGGCGGCGACGATGGGCAGGTTGGACTGTGCCAGGATCTGCTTGCCCAGTTCGACATTGGTGCCCGCCAGGCGGACCACCAAGGGCACCGACAGTTGCACTTCGCGCGCTGCGGATACAACGCCGTCGGCGATGATATCGCAGCGCATGATGCCGCCGAAGATATTGACCAAAATACCTTCGACATTCGGGTCCGAGAGGATGATTTTGAAGGCCGCGGTGACGCGCTCCTTCGTCGCTGAACCGCCGACATCCAGGAAGTTGGCCGGCGCCATGCCATAAAGCTTGATTATGTCCATCGTCGCCATGGCCAGACCGGCGCCGTTGACCATACAGCCGATGTTGCCGTCCAGAGCCACATAGTTCAGCTCGAACTTCGCGGCTTCCAGTTCTTTGGGGTCCTCTTCGGACTCATCGCGCAGTTTCTGCAGGTCCGGATGACGGAACAGCGCGTTGTCATCGAAGCTGACCTTGGCATCGAGCGCCACCACATCACCAGCGCCCGTCACCACCAGCGGATTGACCTCGATTATGCCGCAATCCAGGGAGACGAATGCGGTGTACATCGCGGTGACGAATTTGCCGAAACTGGACGCCTGCTTGCCGCTGAGCCCCAAACCGGCAGCCAGTTTGCGACCATGGAAACCGGAAATGCCAGATGCCGGATCAATCACCGCCCGAAGTATTTTCTCGGGGTGGTTGGCGGCGACTTCCTCGATCTCCATACCGCCCTCGGTCGAGGCGATGATGGCGACCCGGCCCGTGACCCGGTCGACCAGCAACGACAGGTAGAGTTCCCGAGCAATATCGCAGCCCGCCTCGACATAGACGCGGCGGACGGGCTTGCCGGCGGGGCCGGTCTGCTTGGTGATCAGCGTATGCCCGATCATTGCCTCGGCCGCTTGCTTGACCTCGGCCGGCGATTTGGCCAAGCGGACGCCGCCCTTGCCGTTCGGATCGTCGGCGAAGCGACCGGCGCCACGGCCACCCGCGTGGATCTGGGACTTCACCACATAGACAGGGCCGGGCAGCTTGACGGCGGCGGCCTCGGCTTCCTCAGGCGTCCAGGCCACGTAGCCGTCGAGAACCGCGACGCCGTAGCGTTTGAGCAGTTCCTTGCCCTGATATTCGTGGATGTTCATCGCCGGATCCTTACAGCGTGATCAAAGAAATCCGGCCCCTTTTGGGGGCCGGAGCGGAAAACTTAACCAATCAGTTTGCGCGAGGCGTCGATCAACTCTTGCACCGCGGCGCAGGACTTATCGAAGGCCGCTTTTTCGGTTGTGTTGAGTTCGATCTCGACGATCTTCTCAACGCCGCCAGCGCCGATCACAACCGGCACGCCGACGTAAAGGCCGTCGATACCATACTGACCGGTGAGGTAGGCAGCGCAGGGCAGAACGCGCTTCTTATCTTTCAGGTAAGCCTCGGCCATCGCGATGGCGCTGGCGGCCGGGGCGTAGAACGCGGACCCACGCTCCAGCAGCTTGACGATCTCACCGCCGCCATTGGCGGTGCGGTCGCAGATTGCGTCGATCTTTTCCTGTGTCGTCCAACCCATCTTGATCAGGTCGGGGACCGGAATGCCGGCAACGGTAGAGTAGCGGGTCAATGGCACCATCGTGTCGCCATGGCCACCCAACACAAACGCCGTCACGTCTTCGACGGACACGTTGAATTCCTGCGCCAGGAACAGACGGAAGCGCGAGCTATCCAACACGCCGGCCATGCCGACGACCTTGTTCGCCGGCAAGCCGGACTTTTCCTTCATCACCCACACCATCGCATCAAGCGGATTGGTGATGCAGATCACGAATGCATCGGGGCAATGGGTTTTGATGCCTTCGGCAACCTGCGCGATAACGCCGGCATTCTTGCCGATCAAATCGTCGCGGGACATGCCCGGCGTGCGGGGGAAGCCGGCCGTGACGATGACAACATCTGAACCAGCGATGGCTGAATAATCCGAGCCACCCGTCATGTGCGAGTCAAAGCCGTCCACCGGGCCAGACTGCATAATGTCGAGCGCCTTGCCAGCCGCAACGCCGCCAAACACGTCGAACAGCGTGACGTCGCCAAGTTCCTTGAGCCCGATCAAATGGGCAAGCGTTCCACCAATATTGCCGGCGCCGATCAGCGCTATTTTGTTGCGGGCCATGAGCCAGATCCTTCGTATTGCAGCGCGGCGTAGCTAGCGGATTGCCTCAAGGCCGGCAAGGCACGTGTTGCAGCGCGCCATCGCGCGATCCGGATGGACTTAAAATATACACTATAACAATAGGTTAATAGGAAATAATCCAGACAATTTCAGGCACCAGACACACCGGCGCCTGATCCACCGCCTGCAATCAGACCCGCTTGATCCCCCAAAATACCGGAAAACCGTCAATCATGCCCTCCAGGTTGCTCTGCCATGCGGTAGGCTGGAACCACTGGCCGATGGGAATATGTGGCACATCGATCCACCATTGCCGCTGGATCGCCTGCGCGATGCGCTTTTGATCGGCCAGCGCCGTGGCATCCATCCACTGCGCTTGTAGCGCTAGGATCGCCGGGCTGCTGGCCCAGCCAAACCACCCGGTCTCGCCGCTCAGGCGGAAAGCGTTGCCCGTCGGCGTCTGCAAGTCCAAGCCCGACAGCGTGGTGAACAGGCCGCTCCATCCGCCTTTATCGGTGGGTTGCCGGTTTTCGCGCCGCGAGACGGCGGATCCCCAATCGACGGCTTGGTAATCGACCTTCATCCCAGCATCCTGCAGCGCCGCCGCCCCAACGTCGCCCATGGCCTTGCGATAGGGCGAGTCGGTCGCGACCAGCATTGCCACCGTCTCATTGGCATAGCCCGCGTCCCGCAACGCCGCCTTCACCTTTGCCATGTCCCGAGGTGCGGTCATCACCTCGATACCGACATCATTGGCCAAGTCCGTACCCGGACAGAAGACGCCAACGCCGGTGCGGCTCATGGCCGGGTCGTCACCGGCGATAGCCACCATGAAATCCTTCTGCTCCAACGCACCCAGGATGGCGCGCCTGACGCCGGGGTTATCGAATGGTTTTTGCAGGCAATTCATTTTCAAGAATCCGATCACGCCAGTCGGATCCTTGATTTCGACACGGATGAAGCTTTGCCGACGCAGCAGGGGCATCAGATCGGCGGTGGGGATTTCCCACCAGTCATTCTCTTTTGCCTGGAGCGAACTGGCAGCGGTGCCATCGTCGGGGATCGTAATCCACTCGACGCGATCGAAATGGACCACCTTCGGACCGGCGGTCCAGCCCTTACCGCCGCCATCGCGCGGAACATAGCCATCAAACCGCTCATAGACCGCGCGTGCCCCTGACACCCGCTCATCCGCCTTGAAGCGGAAGGGGCCGCTACCAACAATATCCGGCAGTTGCTTGAACGGATCATAAGCAGCCAGCCGCTCCGGCATCATCGCGCAGGCCGGTGTCGCTGTCTTGCCGAGCGCGTAGGCCAGCCGGGGGAAGGGTCGCTTGAGCCGGAATCGGATCGTGCGATCATTGGGCGCCGAGAGTTCATCGGTCACCTTCATCAGCGCGCCACCCAAGCCGTCCCGCGCCGCCCAGCGTCGGATCGATGCCACGCAATCACGCGCCAGCACTTTTTGGCCATCATGGAAGACCAAGCCATCGCGCAGGGTCAGATCCCAGCGCAACCCGTCATCCTCGACCACGTAGCCAGCCAGCATCTGCGGCTGGATCTGGTAGTTTTCATCCATGCCGAACAGCGTGTCGAACACCATGTAGGCGTGGTTCCGGGTAACATAGGGCGTCGACCATGTGGGATCGATGACGGCCAAGTCGGCTTGCGGGATAAAACGCAGCGTGCGAGCAGACTCGGCACGGGCGATCGCGGGCATGGCCAGCGCACCAACCAGCGCCTGACGGCGGGTGAGCATCATGTTTCCTCCTGTTGCTGCCCTTATAACCCGCTTTCCGCCCTTATCCATGCCTTGCGGGAACGCTCGTCGCACGGCATCAACGCAGTCATGAGCGAGCAGCCACCGAAACTTCGTATCCGCGGCCTCAGTAAGGCCTTCGGCGACAAGCGCGTGCTGGATGGTGTGGACCTGGATGTCCCGACCGGCACCTCATTGGTGGTGATCGGCGGATCGGGGTCCGGCAAGTCAGTGCTGCTGAAGTGCATCCTCGGGCTCATCGAGCCCGATGAAGGCACGATCGAGATCGACGGCAAGGACATCTTGCGCATGACGCCGGAAGAGCGGGCGGCGGCACGGGCCCGTATCGGCATGCTGTTCCAGAACGGCGCGCTCTTTGACAGCCTGCCTGTGTGGGAAAATGTCGCCTTTGGGCTTCTTGCCCGCCGCACTGTGTCGCGCGCCGAAGCAAGAGAGAAAGCCAACCGCTTTCTCGCCGAGGTTGGGCTGGCGCCCAGCGTGGGTGATCTGTCGCCGGCGGAACTATCGGGCGGTATGCAGAAGCGCGTGGCACTGGCCCGCGCAATCGCCGCGCAACCCGATATCATGTTCTTCGATGAACCCACGACGGGGCTGGATCCGATCATGGGCGCCGTCATCGACGGGTTGATCGTCGACTGCGTGAAGCACCTCGGCTCCACAGCTGTGGCGATCACGCATGACATGGCCTCGGCCCAGCGGATCGGTGACCGGGCGGCGATGCTGTTGAAAGGGCGGATCATCTGGACCGGCCCGGCCAGCGATCTGATGCATAGCGGCAGTGCCGAAGTGGATCAGTTCACGCACGGGCGGCGCGAGGGCCCGATCCAGATGGAACTGCGGCGGTGACGCGGCTGTTCGGCGCGCCTGCGTCGATCCGACGCGGCATCGCGCTTGCGCTGCTTGCGCTCGCCGCTGCGGCGCCGGCACCGGATGCCCCCCAGGAAATGGTGGGCCTGTTCGTTCAAGGCTGCATGCCCTTCGTCGGCCGCTCGGCCGCTCTGCGCGCCTGGGCCGACAAAACCGGTCTGCCGGCATTGCCAAACAACGTCGCGACGATTTTCTTACGCGGGGCAACAGGCCAAGCCTTCGACGGCTCGAACGGGTCCGGTAAATTCGCTCTCGTATCCTCCGATGACGGCCTCTGTTCCGTCGTGACTGACCAGATGCAAGCACAACCGTTGACGCAGGCGTTGGAAGACGCCTTCACCCGGTTGGGGCTGCGCTTCAAGCCGGTGATCGAGCGGGACGACGCGCGGGAAGTCGCGATCCACCAGCGGGAATACCTCGCCACGCTGGACAAAACGGGCTGGCGGATCTTGGTGGCGACGGTAAAGGACGGTACCGGCGAAGCCATGCTGACCGGCGGACCCGAATAAAACTCTGCTGCGGCATGTGCGGAACGCCGCCGTTCTTGCCGAGGCTCCAGCACCGTCGCTATCTTGGCGCGAAGATCTTTGGCGAGGCCGAAGGTCGGGCACGTGGTGCTTTAAAACAACTCGAGGATACGTTTATTCATGCTTGCGCCTACGGATGTCTCCGCCAGCCAAATCGTCGAGACTTGGCTTACGCATTTCAACGCCGCTGTCGCGTCCGGCGATGCCCAAGGCTTGACCGCACTCTTCCGTACGGACGGACACTGGCGCGATATTCTGGGGCTGACTTGGCGCATCAGCACAACAACGGGACGCGAGCATGTCGCCACCGCCTTGGCAGCCGCGCTGGCCGATCGGGGCGCACATGGCTTCCAGGTGGATGCAAAGCGGACCGCGCCGCGTCAGGTAGAGCGCGCGGGTGAAGCGACGATCGAGGCGATCCTCCGTTTCGACACCAAAATCGGCGGCGGAGCCGGCATTTTGCGCATCAAGTGCGCCGATGCCGATGGTGTACCCCAAGCATGGACGCTGATGACCGCGCTGGATCACATCCAAGGCCATGACGAAGAAACCGAGCGTCTGGCCCGCGAAGAACCTCCGTTCGAACGGGATTTCGGCGGCCCGAACTGGCTAGACAAGCGCCAGTCGGCTTCTCGGTACACGGACCGGGATCCCACCGTGCTGATCGTCGGCGGCGGCCATGCCGGATTAACCGCGGCGGCATCGCTGGGTGCGCTCGGGGTGGATGCGCTGATCGTCGATCGCATGGCCCGGATCGGGGACAACTGGCGCCTGCGCTACCACGGCCTGAAGTTGCACAATCAGGTGGTCAGCAACCATCTGCCCTATATGCCGTTCCCGTCGACATGGCCGAACTATATCCCCAAGGACAAGATCGCGAATTGGCTTGAGCACTATGCCGAAGTCATGGAGATCAACTTCTGGACGAAGACGACCTTCGATGGTGCATCCTACGATGCCGCAAGCCAGAGGTGGGAGGCCCGCCTAACCCTGGATGATGGCACAACCCGCGTGCTGCGGCCGCGCCATATCATCATGGCGACGTCGGTCAGCGGCACGCCGAACCTGCCGACGATCCCAACCTTGGATCGTTTCGGCGGCGCTGTGGTCCATTCCAGCAAGTTCACCAACGCCTCATCCTGGAAAGGCAAGAAGGTTTTCGTTTTTGGCACTGGCACCAGCGCGCATGATATCGCGCAAGAACTGCACGGCAGCGGCGCCCTGGTGACCATGGTGCAGCGCAGCCCTACCTTGGTGGTGAATGTCGAACCCAGCGCTCAGCTTTATGACGGGGTCTACTTCGGCGACGGTCCGCCGCGCGAGGATCGCGACCTGATCAATACCAGCGTTCCGCTGGCGGTGATGCGTCAGGCGCACAAGCTATTGACCGAAAAATGCCGCCAACTCGATGCCCCATTGCTGGAGGGCCTGGAAAAGGCCGGCTTCCGCCTTGAATTCGGCGACGACGGCACCGGCTGGCCGTTGAAATATCGTACCCGAGGCGGCGGCTATTACTTCAACGTCGGCTGCTCCGACCTGATCGTCCGCGGCGAGATTGGCTTGATTCAATACAACGATATTGAAACCTTCACCACGACCGGCGTTCGCATGAAAAATGGCCAGAGCCATGAGGCCGAGCTGGCGGTTTTGGCAACGGGTTACAAGGGTCCGGCCCATCTGGTCGGGCAGTTTTTCGGCCCGGATGTCGCGCAGAGGGTTGGCACGGTGTGGGGCTTTGATGACCGCCAGGAACTGGCCAACATGTGGATGCCAACGCCACAGAAGGGTTTGTGGTTCACCGGCGGCTCATTTTCCCAGTGCCGGATGTATTCGCGCTATCTAGCGATGGGCATCAAAGCGACGGAACTCGGGCTGCTGGCCTGACGACCTGGTCAGCCAAACGGGTGCCCCTTCGCGGGGGCACCCGGCGGGCATCACTTACATCTCGGCGTAGGCGCCGTTCTTCCAAACGTAGAACACGTAGCCGCCGCCGACCACGTCACCCTTCTTATCGAACGTGACAGGCCCCAGCACACTCGGCCATTTCCCGCTCGCCTTCAGCGCCGCGGCAACCTTCTTCGGATCCATGCTCCCCGCCTTCTTCACTGCGTCAGCCCAGACCTGGATCGCACCATAGGTGTAAAGCACATACCCTTCGGGATCGATGTTCTTTGCCTTGAATTCTTTCACGACATCAGCGGCCGTCGTCATCCGACGCGGATCCGGCGGGAAAGTCATCAGCGTGCCGTTCCCGGCGTCACCTGCGATCTGCCAGAATTCATTCGTGACCAGCGCATCGCCACCCACCAGCGTGGCCTTCATACCCTGCTGTTTCGCCTGGCGGATGATCAAGCCGGCTTCGGTATGGTAGCCGCCGACATAAATCACGGTTACGCCGGCCTCTTTCAGGCGGCTGACCAGGGATGAATAGTCCTTCTCCCCCGGCGTGTAGGCGGTGTTCAGCACTTCCTTGCCGCCGGCGGCATGCAGCGCCTTCGCCGTCTCATCGGCCAGCCCCTTACCATAGGCAGAGTTGTCATTGAGGATGGCGATCTTTTCATTCTTGAACGTCTTTGCCAGATAAGCGCCGGCAACTTTGCCCTGCTCATCATCGCGGCCGCAGACGCGGAAGGTGTTCCAACTGCCATCATCCGTATATTTCGGATTGGTCGATGCTGGTGAGATCTGCAGGATGCCTTCCTCGGCGTAGACCTTGCTCGCGGGAATCGAACTGCCCGAACAGAAATGTCCGGCCACCAGCTTCACGCCTTTCGAGGCCAGCATGTTCGCCACCGATACGGCCTGCTTCGGGTCGCAGGCGTCATCGCCGACATCCAGAACCAGTTGCTTGCCCAGTACGCCGCCGGACTTGTTGATATCGGCCACCGCCATTTCCGCGCCCGCCTTCATCTGCTGGCCGAACGCGGCATATTCGCCGGTCATCGGCCCAGCTGTGGCGATATGGATCTGCGCCTGCGCTGTCCCGGCCGCGGCGGCCATCAACAGCGCCATCGTCGCGGCGGCGCCCAAAAAGCGGCGTTTCAAGGCTGATTTTGTCGCTTGATTTTGCATCCAGCATCCCCGTCTTGTTGCCGTGCGATCTCTGCCAGCCGCATCGCCGGACAGCCGACCTACACGTGGATCTGAACCCGCGCATCGGCGCGTGAACGAGGCAACTGTAGCCGTGCGACATGCAAAGCGCCAGAAACGGGTCGCCAGCGCCGCACACGCGGCGCCGGAGGTACCCCAGCACTTGCGTGCGCCAAGCGCGGGGGATGGCGCGTTGCATCGAATAATCGCCGTATGCAGCATACAGAGATGCGCCCGTATCATTATAAAACAATTCGATAGACTGTATCCGAGACCTCGGATGAACTAACGGCGTGCGGCCAATGCAACACCCGTCAGGGTCAGCGCCATGGCAATCGCCTGGCGGGGTCCAAAGGTTTCCCCCAGGAGCAAGCCAGACCCCGTCACCCCCACCACCGGGGAAATAAGAGTGGCGATGGACGCCGTAGACGCCGAAACAAGGCGCAGAGCCCGGAACCAAGCCAGATAGGCCACTGCTAGAGGCACGACACCGACATAAAACAGCGCCTCCCAGCCAATCGTCGTGACATGATCCCAGCTACGTTGCTCGGGAATGGCAAAGGCCATAACCACACCGATCCCGAAAAATGCCTGCCAGAACACCGAGACAGCCGGCGGTAGCCGCAGTGGCAGACGCTGGGTCAGCACCGTGCCCAAGCCAAAGCTGATGGCCGCGCCCAAGGCCATCAGCGCAGGAACAACTTTATCTAGCGCTGCCTGGGCTGGATCGGCGCCCACCAGCAGCACCACGCCACCAAGCGCCAGCACCAAAGCAAGCAATTTTATCGCTTGCGGCCGCTCCCCCAGAAGCAGCCAGGACAGCAGCACCGTCCAGACCGGCATGGTATAGGTAATCGTAACCGCTTCGGACGCGCGCAAATGGGCGATGGCACTGGTCGTCAGCACCAGGAACAATCCGAAATTCAACAGAGCAAACATAAGGATACGCGGCCACTGGTCGCGCGGCGGGCATATCTTCTCGCGTCGCAGCAGCGCGGCCAGTAAGGCGCAGGCACAGCCGATCGTGCCGGCCGTGGCCCGCACCGTGAAGGGCGGCAGCATGGTCAGCAGGTATTTCTGCGTTGGCCAAGCCAAGCCCCAAGTGGAGGCGGTGAAGAGCACCAAAGCCAACCCCTCCCACTTGGTGCCGAGAAAGCGTTTCTGCCGCTGAGCGCTGCTGTTCATACCGAGAGACCGTTTCTCCATTTGGCGAGCAAGCCGAATGCGGCACTCGCGCGGCTCATACCGCCCCCGGCTGGCAGTCTTGATGGATCATAGCACGACCGCATCGCCGCTGGCAGCGACAGCGGTTGTATCAGCGAACGTAGACGCGAACCTGATCGGCGGCCAGCGTGGGATCGGAGCGCAACAGCAGATGCACCCGATCGTTGGGCACGCCGCTACGCAGGATACTGCGCATCACACCGGTTGCGCGTTGCACACCGGTTTCTGCGTCGGCGGTATTTTGCACCACGGCAACGACATCGAAATGCACGTACGGGTCTCGGCTTTGTGCCGCGCGGACGGCTGCACGCAGCAATTCCTCATAGCTTGGCGCCGGCACCGAGAATTCGATCGTCACCAGGGCCGTGCGTTTATCCTCGGGCGCGGCGGGCGCGGTCACCGGTGGCTTGGCCTGCGCTTCAGGCGCCGGCGCGAAGGTGCGCCGATCGACCAAGGTGCAGCCGGTGAAGGTCAGCACCGCCAAAAGCAGCGTCGCAAGCCGCATCACTGCCGATACTCCGGCTGCTCCCGATCAAGCTGCCGCTTGATGCTTTCCAGGTGCAGTTTCGGTGAATCGCGGCCGCCTTCGTGCTTCATTTGCGCCGCGGTCATCTCGGCGACGGGTGTCGGCACAGGAAGAACGGGCCGACCGGAGGCCTGGGCGAGCAACTGCACTTCCGCCGCCCGTTCAAGATAATAGAGATCGTCCCAGGCCTTTGCGATGCTCGATGCCAGGACGAGAACGCCGTGGTGTTTCATGAACACAATATCGGCCTCGCCAACGCTGGCGGCGATCCGGTTGCCTTCCGATTCGTCCAATGCCAAGCCGTTGTAGTGCTCATCCACCTTGGTGCGGCCGTAGAATTTCAGCGCGCTCTGCCCGGCCCAAACCAGCGGTTCGCCTTCCACCATGCACAGCGCCGTAGCGTGCGGCATATGGGTATGAAACGCGGCCCGGGCGCGCGGGATACAGGCGTGCAAGCGGGCATGGATGTAGAATGCCGTATCTTCCGGCACGCCATCGCCGGCGATGACGGTGCGGTTGAAATCGCAGATCAGCAGACGCGACGCGGTGATTTCGGCGAACGACCAGCCATCGGGATTGACCAGGAACAGATCGTCTCGGCCCGGCACCATGAAGGACAGGTGGTTACAGATGCCCTCATGCAATCCCATCCGCGCGCAGGCGCGAAAGCAGGCGGCCAGATCGACGCGAGCCTGCCAGACATCGGGGCTATCGAGGGCGGCATGACGGGCTATGGTGAAAGCAGATGCGGTCATGGGCGGAACGTCGCAGGAAGCCGGGTCTGGGGCAAGAGTGCCATGGACAAAAGACGGCAGTTCAGCGATCGGCGTCGCCTATCGGGCCAACGGAGATCCTGGGGCAGCACCTCTTGCGGCGGCGTAGCCGGCACGGCATGAAATAGTCATGAGCATGACCAATCAACGCATCGATGGAAAACGCCTCTGGGACAGCCTGATGGGCTTCGCGGAGATCGGCGCCACCGCCAAAGGCGGCGTGCGCCGTCTGACACTGACGGACGTGGACAAGCGCGCCCGCGATCGCTTCCGCGCGGAATGTGAGGCGCTGGGCCTGACCGTCCGCGTCGATGCCATCGGCAATATGTTCGCGCGTCGCCCAGGACGCGATCCGTCACGCAAACCCGTGCTGTTCGGTAGCCATTTGGATAGCCAACCGTCGGGCGGCAAATTCGACGGTGCCCTCGGCGTGATCGCCGGGTTGGAGGTGATGCGCAGCCTGAACGACCTGGGCATTGTCACCGAGGCGCCGCTGGAATTGATCAATTGGACCGATGAGGAAGGCAGCCGGTTCGGCCATAGTTTGATGGGGTCAGGCGTCTGGGCCGGGGTTTACGCGTTGGACAAGGTCAATGCCCTGACCGATACGGATGGTGTCAGCGTCGGCACCGCGCTGGACGCCATCGGCTATCGCGGCACCGAGCCAGCCCAACCCTTCGCAGCGGATGCATATTTCGAGTTGCATATCGAACAAGGGCCGCTGCTGGAGCGAGACGGCAAGCAGATCGGCATCGTCACCGGCGCCCAGGCGCAGGTCTGGTTCGATGCCGTCGTGGTCGGGCAAGACAGCCATGCCGGCACCACGCCGCCGTCAACCCGCAAGGATGCGTTGGTGACAGCGGCACGCATCATTGACCTCGTGGACCGCATGATGCGTGCTTGCGGCGATGATGGCCGCGGCACCGTCGGACAACTGCACGTCCTACCGAATAGTCGCAACGTCGTGCCGGGCGAGGTCCGCTTCTCGGTCGAATTCCGTAACCCGTCGGACGCGGAACTCGACAGGTTGGACGCGGAATTTCCCGCTGCCGCGCAGGCCATCGCCGATGCGGCCGGGGTGACGCTGGAGTTAACCAGGCTATTTAAGATCGCCATGCAGCCCTTCGATCCGTCCTGCGTCGACCTCGTGCGCCAAGGGGCGGCAAAGGCTGGCTATGCGACGCGGGAGATCGTGTCCGGTGCCGGCCATGATGCTGTGTATGTCGCCCGCCACGTGCCGACGGCCATGATCTTTACGCCTTGCAAGGACGGGCTTTCACACAACGAGTTGGAAAGCATCGAACCGTCGGAAGCAGAGGCCGGCTGCCAAGTCCTGTTCGAGGCGGTGGTCGCACGCGCCAACCGGATCATTTAGAGCGCGATCGCCGGAACCGGGACCACAGGACGGCGTGGAGCGCACAATAGGACAATTCGTTAGGGCGTTTTCGCTCCGCCAAAACGAATGCAAAACGCCCTAGGCGCCGCTGCCGGCGGATCGCACCACACGTCTCACGGCGGGGCACGTTGGTAGGGGGGTGGTCCTTCAGGGAGCCGCCTTTTCCCTGCCGGGAGCATGGATCAGATACGCAGCATCGTCGTATCCACCGGCAGGGAGCGCAGACGCTTTCCGGTCGCGGCAAAGATGGCGTTGCATAGTGCCGGAATCACGGGCGGCAGGGCAGGCTCGCCCAATCCTGTCGGTAGATGATTGGTTGTCAAGAACACCACCTCGACCGGTGGCACCTGGTCCATGCGCAGTGGACGCACCTCATGGAAGTTGGTCTCAACGACGCGACCACGCTCGATTGTAATTGCTTGGCCGAGCGCCGCACCGAGGCCGTCGAGAACCGCCCCCTGCACCTGATTGACGGCATTCAGCGGGTTGATGATCTGGCTGCCGACATCGCCAACCGCCCAGACATGATCGAGTGTGATCTCACCGGCTTTGCTGACAGTGACCTCTACAACCTCTGCAAAGTAGCCCATGTGGCTGAAGTGGAAGGCGATCCCTTTCGCCGATCGGGGCGGCAGTTTGGCGCGGTCGGCCCAGTTGGAGATCTCCGCCACCTTCAGCAGCACGTCCCGCATTCGCCCCGTATCGAAATCGGCGCGTGGGTTGGGCTTGGCGGGATCAGCCCGAATCACCCGCGGCTGGCCCAGGACCGCCAAACGAAAGTCCAGCGGGTCTTGGTGGGCCTTGAAAGCCAGTTCATCGACGAAAGATTGGAAAACGAAGCTCAACGCGTTCGATCGCGGCGCCCGCAGCGGCCCGGTGGGCACGCCTAGGTCCATCATCGACAGACCGTAGGACAAATTGTCTACCAACGCGGCGGGGAACTCATACTCATTCAACCCGGCCGAATCCGCCAATTTGCCGTCACGGCTGAAACTGACGAAATGATCGGTAAGCGCGATCAGCCGTCCGTCCTTGTCCAATCCGCCTTTCAGCGCGTGGAACCCGGCCGGGCGGTAAAAATCATGCTGAATGTCGTCTTGGCGGTTCCATAGCAGCTTGACCGGCACGCCGCCGGCTTGGCGGCTGATCCAGGCTGCCTCAGCCATGAAGTCGTTGCGCAGCCGCCTGCCGAAACCGCCGCCCATGCGGATCATATTTACCGTCACATCGGTTTCCGCAATTCCCAGGGCGTTGGCGACCAAGCTCCGCCCAGGGGCTGGGTTTTGCGTCGGTGCCCACAGCGTTACCTTACCATCCTGCCAATGCGCGGTGCAGTTCTGTGGCTCCAGCGGAATATGTGGCAGGAACGGGTAATCGTAGCGCGCTTCGATGACCTGCGCGGCGGATTTCATCGCCACATCGGCATCACCGTCCCGGCGTAGCCACATGGTGGGGGGCTCGTCGAATAGCTTGGCGGCCTGGGCAGCGAAACCCTGGCTGCTTTGTTCTGCCGTTGCCCCTTCGTCCCAGACGATACGCAGTTCCTGCCGAGCACGGTTGGCGAGCCACCAATTCTTCGCGAGGATCGCGACGCCATCCGTCACCCCCTGCGAATCGCGCCCGCCATTGCCGCGCACGATGAAGGCGTCGCGAATACCTGGCATGGACTTGATTGCATCGATATTGGCGCTGACCAGTTTGCCGCCAAAGACGGGGCATTTCTCGAACACCGCAACCAGCATGTCCGGCAGCACGATGTCGATGCCATACAATTTTTTTCCTGTAACGATCTTCGTTACGTCCACGCCCGGGATGGGATGCCCGATGATACGGAAATCTTTAGCTTCCTTCAGCCGCAAGCTGTCCAGCGCCGGCAATGGGAGCGTGGCGGCACGCTGCGCCACGTCGCCATAGCGCGCCGAGGTGTTGGAGGCATCGTGGTAGATAACCCCTGCCTCCGTCCGGCAGGTGTCGGGGGCCACGCCCCAGCTTTCCGCCGCGGCACGCAGCAGCATCGCGCGTCCGGCCGCGCCGGCTTGTCGCAGTGGCAGGTAATTCAGCGGTGTCGCCGTACTTCCACCGGCGAATTGCTGGCCGAACGCGGCCGGATCCAGCGGCGCCTGCTCGATCCGCACCGCCGACCATGGCACATCGAGTTCATCGGCAATCAGCATCGGCAGCATCGTCTGGATGCCCTGCCCGACCTCCGGGTTTTTTGACCGAATGGTCACGATTCCGTCCGGCGCGATGCGGATATAGGCCGTCAGTCTGCCAATCGGCACATCGGCGGCGGCGGCGGGCATCGGCAATACGGCGCGCAGCATCAGGCCCCCGCCAATAGCGGCCGAGGCTTTCAGGAAGGAACGGCGGCCGGTGTTCATGGCGTCGCCATTGCGTTGGCGGCCTGTTTGATGGCGGCGCGGATACGAGTGTAGGTGGCACATCGACAAATATTGCCGGTCATCGCGGCATCGATATCGGCATCCGTCGGGTGCGGTCTTTCGGCCAGCAGTGCCGCTGCGGACATGATCTGCCCAGCCTGGCAATAGCCGCACTGGGGCACATCCAGCGCCAACCACGCGTCCTGCAGGTGTTTGCCGATCGCCACGGACGCGATACCCTCGATCGTCGTCACCTGGGCTTTTCCCACGGCGGAAACGGGCGTTTGGCAACCGCGCACGGCAACCCCATCTACGTGCAAGGTGCAGGCGCCGCAAAGGCCAGCCCCGCAGCCGAACTTGCTTCCGGTGAGATCGAGTTCGTCTCGCAGCACCCACAGAAGCGGCATATCGCCATCGACGTCGACCGTTTTCGTAACGCCATTGATGTTCAGGGTATAGCTCATCTGCTCGCGCCTCCGCCCTCGTTTTTGATCATGCCACAGGTCGCGCGCAAGCACGGTTTCGTGCCGGCGCGAAAGTCAGGTTATGATAGCGGCGACGGCATGATGCCTGTCCATGAGACCGTATCCGATCAGAAAGAACATCGCATGTCCGAGAGACGCTTTCCCGAACTCACGCCTGAGACGATGACCGACGAGCAGCGCTCGGTGGCCGAGGCCATCCAGTCCGGCCCGCGCGGTTCGGGTCTCCGCGGCCCATTTAACGCACTGCTGCGCAGCCCCGGCCTGTGCGACCTGGTGCAGCGCGTTGGTGCCTATGTCCGCTTTGGGAGTTCCATCCCCGCCGCGTTGAATGAACTGGCGATCTGCATGGCCGGCCGCAAATGGGGCGCGCAGTACGAGTTCTACGCCCATCGTCGGCTTGGCATCGACGCCGGTCTGAACCCCGCTATCCTGGATGCCATCGCCGAAGGCCGCCGGCCTACCGACATGAGCAGCGATGAAACGCTGGTCTATGAATTCGCCCACGATCTTTTGTCGACCGGCCAGGTTTCCGACGCGAAATACACGCCGGTGATCGACCGTTTCGGCGAGCGTGGCATGATGGATCTGGTTGGCGCCGTTGGCTACTACAGCCTGGTGTCGATGGTGTTGAACGTCGCCCAAGTGCCGCTGCCGGAAGGCGAAACCGCCCCCCTGAAGCCGCTGTGATTTAAGCGGCTGGTGGAACTGGCCTTAGCGTTATGGCCCGCCCCGTGGCGGGCCATAAATTTTCGAAATTGGACGTTTCCAGAATGGACGTTTCAGACCGCGCCTCGGCGCTTGGTCTGTTCTGGACGGGTCACACGTTAGGACTGCGCATCCGGCGAAAGCACGATGCAACTGCCGCGGCTATGGGTGATCTTCTCACACGCCTGCACAGCCGTATCGCGTGATAGACCTGTCATGCGGGCGCGATAGAGCGTTGCTTTACCCTGCTTCACCCCAGAAACAGACGCGTGGGCCACGGCAAGCTCGGCACCGGCATGGCTCCGCGCCGCGTTAAGCTGAGCGTGCGCCAAGTCCTGAGTGTTGAACGCACCGATCTGAATCGCCCACTGGCCAGGCGCCACCACGCCACGCTGGGCCGGGGCGGCATCGGCGGCATTGGCCGTGGAAATCAAACGGAATCCGCCACGTGAGGACGACGCCACCTGCGTTGTCTGCCCTTTACGCGCCGGGTCCGGCATCTGCGCCACTTCCACCGGCGCCTTCTGGGGCGCGGCATGGCTGCCGCGGGTGTTGCTGGCCGTCATTGTGCCACGGCTGTAACGGCGTCCCGGCGGGATGTTCAATGGGATCTGATTGAACGCCAACAGGTCGGCAGTTGAGCGGTTGCTAGGATAAACACCTTGGATATTCGGCCCGATCATCGCGACATACCGCCGTGTTTCGTCCGGTAGCGGGCGAATATTGCCAAGGTAATCGTCAAGGCGCGCCGGACCCGCGTTATAGGCCGCGAGGAAGCCCGGCGTGCCGTAAATTTCATACATCTCACGCATATAGGCCGTGCCCGCCATGATATTATCATGCGGCTCATACGGGTCGTCACCCAAGCCATAGCGACTGCGCAGCATGTCATACGTCGCCGGCATGACTTGCATCAGCCCCATGGCGCCCGCGCTGGAGATCACCAAGTGGCCGTTGATATACTCGTGGCCACCCGACTCGACACGCATCAGAGAACGTATCCACTGATCGGGAACATCGTATTTTGCCGAGGCTTCCCGAATATAGGGACCCCACGGGTCTTCCGGCGGGCCGGGTGCAATATAGTCGCCGCGGGCATGGGTCGCGTAGCGGTTCGCCTCGGTAAGGGAATCCTGCTGCTGGGGTTGCGCGCAGGCGGCCAGAGCGGCAAGGACCGCCAACGTCCCCAGCATGCGCCCGCGACGCAACAACAGGGACACGAGGCCTCCGCCTTCCGGTGCGGTCATTCGGTTACGTCCCCCAATAAAACCGAAGGCCAGACCGTCATGCTGACCCAAAACATCAGAAACATCACCTAAGTCGCTATACGACATTTGGTTTTTTGGCAAGTTATAACGACAGCCGTGCGGTGAGCCGATACCATCCACCGGAGCCTCGTTTTGCCATGAACATCTGCCGTATGGCCGTACATCAATGCGTTCGCCACCTGTGCGATCGCCCCAAGGTCGGCAGCCCAAAGGCCAGTCGTTCTGTCAAGCGCGACGAACGCATGACGCAAATCGGCGACACCCGACGTCTCCATCATCTGCCGGTCACCTGATTGTGCCGGTTGGTCGGATGGGGTAATCGACCCGCGCAATGCCGACCGCACTCACGCCAACTTCGCAGATTACTGACCTCCACCTCCAAGGCCGGATGCCGATGGCGGCCCGCCATCGTCTCGCTTTCGACGATATTTGTCGCGGTTTGAGGCTTTGGCGATTGGCCGTTACCCTCGGCTGGCTCGACATCAGGCTCCGCTACCGCGGCTCCGTGCTTGGCCCGTTCTGGCTGACCATCTCGACTGCCGTGATGATCGCCGCTTTAGGCTTCCTTTATTCGACGCTCTTCAAGCTCGACCTAGCGGCCTATCTGCCCTACCTCGCACTCTCGCAGGTTCTGTGGGGCTTCATTGCGACCATGGTATCCGAATCCTGCCAAGTCTTTGTCGAGAACGAAGGCACGATCCGATCCGTTCGGATGCCGTTCTCGGTGTTCTCGATCCGTATGTTAGTCCGCAACGCGATCGCATTGGGTCACAACGTCGCAGTGTTCGTTGTTGTCTTTGCCATCTTCCACGTCATTCCCGGCTGGGATTCACTATGGACCCTGCTCGGCTTGGCGATCTGGGTGATCGACTCGTTTGCGTTGACATTGCTGCTGGGCGGCTTCTGCGCCCGCTTCCGAGACATCCAGCCAATCGTCAACAGCGTCATGCAGATCGCCTTCTTCATCACGCCCGTGATCTGGAAGGCCGACCAACTGGGGCCCCGTATCCGTCTTCTTGCATTGAACCCGTTCTTCGACCTGCTGGAGATCGTGCGCGCGCCACTTTTGAGCACGCCGCTATCGACCACGGTCTGGATCGGCGCGATTGGCTATAGTGTCCTGCTCTGCACCGCTTCGTGGTTATTCTTCGTCCATGCGCGCGGCCGCATCACATTCTGGGTCTGATCCATGAGCGTCACGGCACGTATCGAGTGCAGCGATCTGTCCGTCTGGTTCCCGCTGTACCACGGCAGTGCGCGCAGCCTTAAGAAAATGGCCCTAGCGGCAGCAACCGGTCGCCTGGGGCGGGACCGAACACAGCATATCGTGGTCCGCGCGCTGGGCGATATCAACCTGACCTTGGAGGCTGGGGACCGGCTTGGCCTGGTCGGTTCAAATGGCGCCGGCAAGACAACCCTGCTCCGCGCTCTTGCCGGAATCTATGAGCCCGTGGCCGGTCGCATCCATGTGCAAGGCAGCCTGAATGCGCTGCTGGATCCCAGTTTGGGTATGAACCCAGAACTGACCGGGCGGGAGAACATCCTGCTGCGCGGTCTCTATGCCGGCTTGCCCAAGCCGGATCTGGCTCGGCTTGAAGACGACGTCGCCGCATTCGCCGAATTGTCGGACTTTATCGATCTTCCTGTGCGAATCTACTCTGCCGGTATGGTCGTGCGCCTAGGCTTCGCCCTCGCCACGGCGATACGGCCGCAGATCCTCTTGATGGATGAATGGTTCCTGGCAGGCGACGCCGCCTTCATGGAGAAGGCCCGCGCGCGGCTAGAGACGATGGTGCTCAGCGCCGATATCCTGGTGCTCTCCACGCACCAAATGGACATCGTGCGGCAATGGTGCACCAGGGTGCTGTGGCTCGACCAAGGCCACATCAAAGCCGATGGTCCCGCTGGCGCGGTTTTGGACCAATACCTTGGCTTGCCGCCCAGCTAGCTGAACCGTATCCGCCCCCCCCCCCGTAAGAGCGCCTGCTGTCAGCGCTTTGGGTTAGTTTCCTCGGTCGAATCCTGGTCGTGGCACGAAACTCATCAACATGTGCTCAAACCCACCGTCGACGATAATCTCCTGCCCGTTGACATAGGCCGAGCGGTCGGAGGCGAGAAACATCGCGACCTGCGCCATGTCGTCGGGCGTCGCGACGCGGCCCAATGGGATCGCCGCGGCACGGCGGGTGGCCACGTCCGGGACTTGGTAGAAGGCTTCGCTCATGGGAGTGCGCACCAAGCCTGGGCTGACCACGTTGCTGCGGATGCCGTGCGGTCCCCATTCCACCGCCAGTTGCGCCGAGAGCATCTTCACGCCGGCCTTGCTGACACTGTAGGCCCCTGAAAATGCCTGCGGGTTCGTTGCAGCGATAGAGGCGGTGTGGACGATCGAGCCCTTGCCCCGCTCGATCATCGCTTTGCCGAAAGCCTGGGCGCAGAGCAAATAGCCGGTCAGGTTGACCGACAAGAGCAAATTCCAGTCCTCAAAAGAAACCGTGGCCAATGGGCCAGGCCTCAGCAGACCGGCATTATTCACCAAAATATCGCACGGCCCCAACGCACGTGCCGCCCGCTCGGCTATTGCGACGCTGTCGGGATTGCCGATATCGCATTCCAGGGCCAGCGTTGGGGCGCCTGTGGGGGCAAGAGCCGCTTCGGTGGCACGGCAATTATCTAAATTGTTGTCCAGAAGCACGACTGAGGCCCCCGCCCCCGCCATTTCCATCGCGACTGCACGACCGATCCCGCCGCCCGCACCGGTAACCACACAGACCTTGCCGGCCAAATCCAGCCAGCCATAGTCCTTTTTTGTCATGACGCGTCCCCCGACTCTTTCCGCTATCTGTAAAGCGTTATGGTCGGAAGTGGAACCATGCGGAGACTT
>Ga0164297_10000711_pt1 | contig 39513 bp, 28 predicted proteins | sample GEODES058metaG_FD_113539 | JGI IMG/M metagenome (GOLD analysis project Ga0164297, IMG submission 113539) | Dystrophic lake water microbial communities from Trout Bog Lake, Wisconsin, USA - GEODES058 metaG | ecosystem: Environmental > Aquatic > Freshwater > Lake | place: USA: Trout Bog Lake... | reverse complement strand
GCACTATTGGCCGTTACGAATGCACCGTTAGCAAAAGAACCTGCACTATTGGCTTTGCTATATGAAGCATTAGAATAACCATAAGGTGCAGCCGCAGTATTTTGTGTTGTCGAATCTGCAAATGTTATACCGTTACTCTTAAATACAAGACCTACGTTATATTTGAATCGAGCAACCTCATTACCTGTTGATGTTCCACCTTGTGCAAAAATGATATCATTATTGTATCCTGTGGACAAAATCATGTTACCACCATTGGTGATGGTGTTACCGGTTACAATCCAGTAACCATCATTTGGTCCAATTAACGTGTAACCTGGATATGAATATGTTGATGAACCTAAACCAATGTCTAAGAAACCATCATATAATGTGCCGTTATCGGCTGAGATAAACAAGTCTGATGAAGCATTAGAACCAGAATTGATGTTCTGCATGTTAATGCCACCAGCATAACCATTATAATTGCTGGTTATTTGTGTGACAATTTGTGGTTCCAATAGATAACCAACTGGAATACCGGTATATAATGCATTGAATCCGTTAGCACCATATCCAAAGAATTGACCAGAATTGCCAGAAACTTGTGTGACGTTGCCAGATAATGTGACGTTACCTGTAACGTTCAGTGCACCATTGATGATAAGGTTGCCAGTTATCGTTTGTGAGTTGGCATTTAATTGTACAGAAGAATTGGCTTTTGTAAATGCACCATTAGCAAAAGATGCAGCCAAAGCAATGTTTGTGTTTTGAGTTGCATCAACGCCTTGAGTGATTGCTATTTGAGCATTAGCATATGCAGATATGTTGTTCGCCTGTACAAAGGCACCATTCGCAAATGAAGCTGCATTATTTGCTTGAGTGAATATTGGTCCTACGTTAACTAACTGTAAATCCCATGCGTAACCATTCCAAATCCATGTCTTAGATCCTAAGGTGAATGTTTGGTTGATTGACGGTGATACTGGAAAATTGATTAGATCCATTTATTATCCTATGTACGCAACTGACCAATTATCGTTACCATCAAAAATAATTGTTCCTGAGGTCACATCAAATCTCAAAGTATCTCCTGCTGCAAGTTTTACTATGCTGGCACCACCAGCATGATTCATAGTGGTGTTAATTCCAAATTCAACCATAATCTGTGATGTTGTAGTTACACCAGAAGTTTTTCTAATAATGATTTGGTTGATACCACTATTAGTATTTGAGTATGTTCTAACCACGACATCAACTTGATAAAGTCCTGCAAGCGGTGCAGTGAAATAACCTGTTGATGTATTTAGATAACCACCTTGATTGTAATCAACAACAAAATAACCACCAGCAACTGTTGTTGTGGCACTAATAGAACCACCATTACCTGATACACGGAATGCAGGACGATTTGGTGCATAACCAGCATTGATACCGTTGACTGTTAAGTTTCCAGAAAGAGTCATATCGCCATTATCGGTCAATGATAGTGATGTTGATTGATATGTACTGTTAACCACTTGCAAGTTACCTGTACCATCTAAACGAATAGTTTTGTTTGCGTTAGTTGCACCACCGGAAATGTTTGTGAATTTCAATACGTCAGCATAACCTGTACCACCTTGAGTGTTGGCTGCAGAAATTGTTATACCTGCACCTGTTGTGGTTGCTGGTGTGTACGTTATTGTTTCACTTGATGCACTTATTGACGTTGCATTAATTATGCCTGGCGCACTGTTTGATATTGTGCCTGTTGGTCCTACTTCTGCCCAAACAGGATAAGAAGTGTTACCAAAGTTCTCATACATGACACCAGTATTTGCCACCCACAAATCATTTGCATTGGGTGAACTTGGTGAATTGTTTTGGTAATATGTTTGTGTCTTAGAGTTGGCAACGTTAAATGTTACGCCGTCACCAATCGTTACTGTTTTGGATGTGCTGCAAGCAGATATTGATACACCGTTTGTACCAAGAAATGTTAAAATATCATTGTTTGATGTGGCAAAAACTAACGTACCACTTGCGTTAATGGTTGCAAAAGAGTTTGCACCGCTTGATGAAATTGAGGTAATTGTACCTAATGAATTTTTATAATACAACTTTCCATCGGCGTAGTTGATGGCCAACTCACCATTAGCCAGTGTAGAAGGTACGTTTCCTGATACACCCGACTTTTTATGAATTAAAATTGTATTTGCAATAGTCATTTATTAGAATGTCCCGCCGTCCTTAACCGAATTATCTTGCACTGTATCAGGCTCTATGGATGTTTCTAAGGCCTTAGGCAATGCAATTGTCTTTTTTCTTTTAGGAGGTGATTGCAAATCTTCAATTGTCTTTTTCAGTTGTTCTATTTCAATACTTTGTTCTTCAATTGTTTTGTTTGCTTTAACCAATTGATTTCTAAAGGTATCTAAATGTGCTACCTGATGTCTAACATTTTCAATTTCATTTTTTGTTCTGTTGAACTCATCAATTTGTTTTTGTTTTTCAATCAGTGTAGTGTTATTTTCAGTTATAACTCTTTGAATATCTTCACCCATTTCCTGGATTTGTTTTTTCAAAGATTCATTTTCTGCATTCATTTCACCTACAAGTTCGTCCACAAATTGTGCGTTGGCTTGTAGTGTTATGTTACGAAGAACTGTATCTGACAACGTAGAATTGATGATATCAATATAATGTTTTGTAAATCTTTCATTACTCATTTCAAACTCCTATTAATCAATTATTTAGTCTACGTTATTAGAAAGTACCTCCATCTAATGCAGAAGACCAAACTGGAACACCAGCATTTGTTACTGTCAATATTTGGTTGGACCACGATTGGTCAGAAGACCCGGCCGCAGCAGTAACTTGCATTGGTCCTGTTCCGTTACCGTATGTGATACCGTTTGTGGTGAATGTTGAAACACCGGTACCACCTTGACCAACGGTCAAACCAAGAATTTGTGAATATGTCAATGCAGTTGTTCTACCATATGCATCAACAGTCACAGAGGTTACGGTATTATTTTGTGCAGAAGAACCAGTTGTGACAAATGTTGTGTTAGACAATTGTTGGAGTGCACCAGAACCGTTACCAACAAGTATACCACCTGCGGTGAATGACGACTGACCAGTACCACCAAATGGTGTTGTTAGGGACTGTCCTGTCGAAATGAAACCGTTAGCATCAATCTTCAATGCATCAGTTGCACCGTTGTTTACCACAAAGTGAATTGGGTTGGCACTTGTTGTACCAATTGCAAGGTCAACACCTTGAGAATACATGTAAACATTGTTTGCTTGAGCTAAAGAACCTGTACCACTAAAGTTCTGTCCGTTCATACCGAAGTCGCCGTAATTGGTAGAGTCGGTACTGATGTTAGTAGAAACAATAAAGTCTACAGAAGCCTGTGTTCCTGTATTTGAGTTTTGTAGAATAACTTGTGAGTAACTGTTTACACTACTTTGTAATGATGAGAATGGGTTTGATGCAGTGTAAGTTAAAGTACCAATGTTATATGATGTAGCATTTGCAACACCTAAGTTTGGTGTGATGAAAGTTGGTGTATTGTTGAATACAACTAAACCAGAACCAGTTTCATCTGTTACCAACGATGCAAAGTTTGCACTGGTAGGTGTTGCCAAGAATGTGGCCGCACCAGATGCAAGACCAGAAATACCGGTTGAGATTGGTAATCCAGTAGAACCTGTCAAGTCAGCAAACAAGGTTGCCTTTGTAAGTCCTGCATAGTTAACTGTATTTCCTGTTGGTGCAGTTGTCAAGTTCTTGAACAAGTAGAAAGAACCGGAGTTAGAACCACCAGAACCTTCACGAATCAAACCGTGATATACGTTCGATGCAGCAACATTCGACATGCCGTAGAAACCGATATCAACAACATCACCAATATAATTGTTGGCTGCAAGCTCAATTAAAGAAGTTCCTGTTTGGAAACTTGATGTGTTAATGTATGTTTGTGAACCTGCAACAATCAAATTACCTGCAACAGTCAAATCTGTGGAAATAACTTGTTTACCGGCAGATGTTACGTTTGCACGTAGAACTGTATTGTCTGTATAGACTTTTGCTGTATTTCCAGATACAACTGTTGTGATACCGTTGGCGCCTTCAATATAAAGTGTGGTGCCAGAATAAATTGTGTTACTATTTGCACCATCTGAAATGGTCAATGAACTTGTTGAAGTTGTATTTGCAATGGCCATGATACGACCGTTTGCAGCAACTTGGATAACAGGAATTGTTGATGTGCCTGTTGAGGATCCACCATAATAACCTGCGGACAATCCAGATACTGAGTTCAAAGAAGCATTTAATGCAACCGCACCAGTGCCGTTGAAACCAACAGCTGATGCAGAAATATCACCACCAGTGATTGAGAAGTTCTGTGAGTTGATTAATGCGTAAGTGTTTGATGAACTACCAATCAAGTTGCCTTGGAATGCACCATTAACGTCACGTTTAACTAGGGTACTTGCAGTATTTGCATTGGTTGCGGCGTCAACGGTACTGGTATAGTATTGACCACCAATGTTGAATGATCCGTTACCACCAACTGTACCAAAATACAAGGTGTTTGATATGTATGAATATGCTAATTCACCCGCTTTAAGAGTTCCTGGATTACTTGTTACACTTGAACGTTTAATCAGGATACTGGTATTTGAGCTGGCCATGTTTTGGTTCCCTTATTATTCTTATCTTCTATTTATTAAAAAGTTCCCGCATCAATTGTTGCCACATTACCAAAGATTGTACCGAAAACTGTTGTATTTCCAGAAATGGTTAAGTTGCCACCAAATGTTCCAGATGTATTAGCCAATGCATTATTTGCTTTATTTGCTGCATATGCGGCAACATTACTTGTGGTATTAATTTTACTGATGTATGCATCGTTGAAAGCTGTACTCTGTAACGAATTGTCTGGAAATGATAATGATCCGTCTGCATTGAAAACCCAAGTTGGTGATCCATTCGGATTAGCCTCACCTGTTTGAATAACAATATAACTGTTAGCATATAACGCAGCAACACCACCATCTTCTAGATATAATCCAGTTATATCGTTATAAACGTTAGATGTTAATACTGTTACTGTTTCGCCTGCAAAATTCAAAGCTCCATTACTAGGAAGAATAATACTTCCTGGAACGGTTAAGTTATTATTGGCTTCTAATATTGCTTGTGCATTAGAAGAATTAATTAACTTATTTGAATTATTTGATAGTTCATATGCAATACCCAAAGCAACGTTTGCTGTGTATGCTGCACCTTGAACTTCCGCATTGGCCGAATTTGCAGTGGCTAACGCAAGATTGGCGGTGTTTAATGCCTCTTGAATTAATGGAAGTTGATCCGATGCACCATAAAATTGTGCAGTTGATTGTACTTCAGCTGGTGCCGCTGGCCCAACCCTTACGGTTATGACTGACGGTGGAGTTACTATAACGTTCGGCATTATACATCTGTACCATATGAAGTGTTAACACCAGTTACACCAGGTGCGACATAAACCTTGCCTTCAAGTACACGAGATACGGTATTTGCGGCATCTTTTACAATAACATCGTAAACATATGTGCCATACGGTACATTTGCTGACGTAGGTGCATCTAATCCCAACAATACAATGCCGTTATTAGAATTTGCTACAGACGTTGAGAATGAAAAAGCGATAGTCGAAGAAATATAAGACTTCTTGGCATTACTAGAAATGGTAAACCCCGTTAGGTTATATGGGTTTCCATATGAATCTGCTAACGTTAGTTGAGAAGAAAATGTAGAACCTTGTTCTAGGTATTGGTCTGAGTAACCTGCGGCCATTTTATTTACCTTTCTTTAGTTCTTCAATTTCTGCCTTCAATTCTTTGATTGCTTCAATCAATAAACCAACAACGTTACCATAAGCGACTGATAATGTCTTGTCATCATCTTTAGCTTCAACAACAACTTCAGGAAGAACTTCACGAATTTCTTGAGCGATAACACCAATTCCTGCTTTGCCGTCTTTATCAAAAGTTACACCACGTAGTTTCATTGTTTTGTCTAATGCATTTTCAATTGTCTTAACATTAGTTTTCAATCTTGCATCAGAGTAAGCGGTAATATTCGCTGGCGCAGTAAAGTTACCTGATGTGTCAAAGCTGTAACAATTACTATTGACAGTAATTGAGTATGCGGGAGATGGTGAACTTACTGAAATATTATAAGCAGTAAAATAAGAATAGTAAGGACTTCCAATAGTTCCACCAGATAGTTTAATACTGCCTGTGGAAGAAATTTGAATTGGTCCAACTGCATTTAATGCACCAGATGTTCCTGAAGCAGCAGTACCAAGGCCTAAGGAATTGTGTTGAACATCATTTCCAGTACCTACACTTTGGTTAATTGTATATGCAGTAATATTATATGCAGTACCAGTTACGTTACCACATGTACAACCAGCATATGTAGCAGTAGTTGCAGATGCTGCATTACCACAAGTACAAGAAGCATAGGTTGCACCACCACATAAACAAGCAGCAATAATTGCACAAGAAACTGGACATACACAAACGCCGGTTGTTGCATACATTGTTGTGCCTGAGAACCAAGCCATTGGATAGGTTCCTGTGCTTGCGTATTGGTTACAACAAACGTTACCAGCAAGTGCTGCATATCCTGAACATGTGGCACAACCAGATAATGATCCAGTAATGTTTCCGCTGCACATAGAAATACCACTTGAAGAAACAGCAAATATTTGAGTTCCATTAACAAGGAACTGTTGGCAATAACCATTACCGACAGCGTTTACTAAATTTGCGGCAGGAGAAGCAACACTTGCAGTATTAACACCACTACTTGCATAAAAAGTAGATGCACAGACATTGCAGAATGTTGGAGTATTTGATGTTCCTAAATTTTGGTTAATTGTATATGCAGTGATATTATATGCACTACCAGTTACGTTACCACAAGTACAACCAGCATATGTTGCAGTTGCTGCATTACCACATGTGCACAAAGCATATGTAGCAGATGATGCACAACCAGTCACGTTACCACAAGTACAGGAAGCATAGGTTGCAGATGATGCACTACCAGTTACGTTACCACATGTACAACCAGCATATGTGGCGCAACCAGCTGATCCTGCTATAGAAGCGCAACATACTGCTGTTGTTCCTATTGCACCAACAATTTGTGCAGCAGTTGCACAAGTATGTGCAGAAGTTCCATTACCATATAATACACCTGTTAATGTACCTGCTACGCCAGTGCCACCATAACAAGCACTAATAACAGAACCGTTCCATGTACCTGTTCCAATTGTACCAACTGAGGTCAATGATGATTGTGTTACACCAGATGACAATGTTGAACCAGTTAATGTACCAGCTGCAGCAGTTACAGTACAACATTGGCCTAAACCAATTGCAACACCATTAACTGTTACAGAACTATTTGATAATGCAGTATTTGGAATTGCGGTGAAACCAGAACCAATTGCACCTGATGTTAGTGTACCAACTGTTGTTAGAGAAGATGTTGTTACACCAGATGCTAATGTTGAACCTGTCAATGTTCCTGCGGCCGCAGTTACAGTACAAGATTGTCCCAAACTAATTGCAATGCCGTTAACGGTCAATGAAGGGTTCACCAACGCAGCATTTGGTACGCATGTTATACCTGCAGCACAACCACAATAGTTAGCATAAAGAGTTGCATATTGCGAAGCACAAATTGTACCAATATTATTACCTGTTGGGTTACAGGTTAAACCTTGGAACAAATAATAATTGCCGCCAGCTTTTCTGGTCAAACCAGTATAGTATGTGCCACTATTTACATATTGTCCGTAAAAACCAATATCAACTGTATCGGTCAAGTTATTGGCTGCCAATTCAATCAATGAGTCTACGGTTTGGAATGTAGCAACGTTTGAATATACTACAGAACCGTTGATGGCTAAATTACCTGTGACACCCAAGTCACCTGTTATACCAACAGCACCAGCAATTACACCACCAGTTGTTTTAAATGTTGTCCAAGTATTTGCAGCAGTAAACGCACCATTAGCGAACGATGCAGCACTATTAGCTTGACCGAAAGCACCATTAGCGAACGATGCAGCAGTGTTTGCTTGGCCAAAAGCACCATTGGCAAAAGAAGCGGCACTATTAGCTTGACCAAAAGCACTATTAGCAAAAATTGCTGTAATGTTTTGTGAATTATAAGAAGCTTGTGCTAATGCATTTGCAGTTTTAACTGCTGTAGCACTTGCAACAGTTGTAGAACTTGTTGTTGTTACAGAATCTGATAAGTCATTTGTCCACAACAAGTTATAATAATTTGCACCAGAGTTTGGATCAGAGTTTGCTGTTGCATCCCAACGAGCAGCTGTTTCATTCCAACGAATATAAGAGTTGGCTGAAGTGCCACCGGTTGATGTTCTATATGCACCAAATTGTGCATATGTGCCGGTTGTCATTGGAGTACCTGCACTCAATACAAAAGTTCTAGTATTGTAAATGGTTGTTCCATTGATTGTAAAGTTACCCAATACACTTAGACCACCAGAACCAACAGACAAGTTATAGATATTTGCACTTGATGTTGATGTGTGCATATCCAAATAATTTGGTACATTCAATGTGCTTGATGGACCCATGTATATGTTACCACCAACACCAATATCTGCTGTATTCGACTTGCCGTTTAATGTAGTTATACCAGATACGGTTACATTTGTAAGTGTTTGTGAACCCGTTACAATATTGTTTGATAAAGTGTATGCAGAATTGGCAAAGTTTGCGGTAATATTTTGTGATGCATACGATGCATTAGCAACGTTAGCTGTAACGTTTTGTGAAGCATATGATGCGTTTGCTTGATTATAGGATGATATGGCGTAAGGTGTGATATTAATACCACCAATTGTGGCACCAGTGTTAACTGTAATTGTAGTATTAAAGTTTGCGGAACCAGTTACATACTGATTACCACCAACACCCAAATCATTTACCGTATTGGCTTGTCCTGTCAATACAGTTTTACCGGAAACAAATAAATTTGCAGCATTGACAGCAGAGTTTGCAACAACTGAGTTAACGTATATGTTACCAGTTGCACTAATTACTGTTGTATTAACCAATGAGTTGGCTTGAACAACACCAGTAGTCACGTTACTGAAAGCAATCAATGATGTTGTATTGATTGTTGAGTTAGCTTGTATTGTATTTGTTGTGACGTTACTGAAAGCAATCAATGATGTTGTATTGATTGTTGAGTTAGCTTGTATTGTATTTGTTGTGACGTTACTGAAAGCAATCAATGAAGTGGTGTTAACACTTGTGTTTGCTTGGACAATACCAGTTGTCACATTACTAAATGCAACTAATGATGTAGTATTAACGGTAGAGTTGGCCTGTACTACATTACCGATAGATACGTTTGCATTAATTGTTTGTGTATTAATTGCATTATTTGCTTGTAAGTAATTTACAAAAGCAGTACCTGTAACAGATGCAGTTGTTGTGTTTACTACACTGTTTGCTTGTAAATAGTTTACAAAACCGGTACCGGTTGCTGATAGTGTAGTTGTATTAACAGTAGAGTTGGCCTGTACATAGTTTAAATAACCTGTACCTGTAACAGAAATTGTTGCAGTATTGACTTGACTATTGGCTTGGACTGCATTACCATAAACCAATGATGTTGCAGATACTGTGTTTGTATTGACTGCGGTATTTGATTGTAGGTAATTTACTGTTGCGCCATTATAAATTTGTAGTGTACTTTGGCCTGTAATGTAACCTGTAACAATTTCATTATTGGAAATTGTTGTTAGACCGGTAACATTTAATGTATTGGATAGAACAGTTGGTCCATAAACAGAAAGATTACTATTTAGGTTTGCATAACCTGTTACATTAACTGTATTGGAAATTGTGGTGTTGCCACCGATGTTTACATATCCAGATAACAATGTATTGTTACCAACAACTAGACCGTAATATGAGTTACCAGCGTATATGGTACCATTGGCATACATGGCACCATTTGCATATAATGTTGATACTGTATTGGAGAAGTATACTTGGCCGCCAACAGTTAAGTTGTTATCAACCTTTGCTGAAGAAGCACCACCAGTGACGTGCAAATAACCACTGAACAAGGCAGTATTATTTGCCTGCATACTTGTTGGATAACCATTAAGGAACAAAATACCAGAGTCTTTAACCCAATCGGCCTCACCAATGGAGTTAATTTCATTCGAACCTGCATTGGTTGAAGTGACCCAATCACCAAAAGTGTTAGCATAACCTAAAATTGGAACTGTATTTGCCATTATTCTTTACCTATTAGTTGCTTTAACAGACTTTTGATTTCACCCATATCTGTTTTGATAACGTCTATTTCAGACTTAATGTTATTTATTTCATCTTTTTGGGCCTTTGCCACACGGACTCTAGCAAAATAATCATTTTTTAGAGTTGTGTCTGGTGGCAAAATGGCCATACTTGCAGTATCTCTGATAAAATTGGTGCCAGTAACCTTAACCAAAGCCATATTACAGTCCTGTTCCTTGTGGTAGAGCAAGAGCTTTCAGTGCGGCCACATATGGAACATTTGTTTTATCGTTTGTTGCCATAACAACCTTGATTGCAAACTGTATAAATGTTGAGAATGTTTGGCCACTAGCATTGGTGTATGAAATATAATTGTTTGCTTGGTGTGTGTTGAATACACCTGGTGCATATTCATACTCAATCACATTTGTTCTATCGGTTGAATATGTATTATAGTTGTTTGTGCATGTCATCAATTGCCAGTTACCAGACTCAAACTTAGCACCACCATCTTGTGAACTTAGAATCTTATAGTAAACATAAATTCCAGAACCCAATGGTTGATATGCATTCAGATAAACACGTAAGTCGCCTGCGTCATTACCTGGTGCAAGAACAACTTTCTTGGTGAAGTATTTTGCCCAAGAATTACCACCAGATGATCCTGTTTCACCACGAACAATGATAGAGGCGTTTGCATTTCCGCTTCTTGTTGTTGGATCGTAAATGGTGATAGTTGGACTTGTCAGATATCCAGAACCTGGAGTAATGACATAAACAGAAGTAATTGCGCCGTTAGCATTTGCTGTGTAACCTAATGTGGCAGAATTTGATCCTGGAACATCAGGACTTGAAATGCTTATTGAAGCGGTTTGTACGTTATAACCATATCCTGTATTTGCAACGCTGATGACATTGTTGCCAATACCCATATTGTTGATGATATACTTCACTGCAAACAATGATACGGCATCATCAGAAATGATAGGAGAAACGTTAGCGTCAGCGGATTGCAATGTTGCCTGCAAAGTAAATGTGTTTGACAAAGCTGGATTTATAACACGTTCGCCTAAACCATCATTCAAATAAACATTCTCAGGCATTGCAGTACCCTTACTCGCTGGTGTAATAGGTGTAAGAGCTGTTGCCGCATTTGTTGATGCCAATGTTGATTGATATGCATATGTGATTGATGTATCGGTTGGTGTGAAATCTGTTGTGGATACATTCAATGCATCCAAATATTGATATGTACCAAAATTACCCAAAGTATTATTCATAATAGTTGGGTCAATCTTATATCTTACATCATTGTGACCTAGTTTTCTTGCGGGTGCGCCTTGTGGAATAACAAAAGGAATTGTTGCCGAACCTGTTTGGAATACACATCTATCGATAACAAACATCAAATCTTTAGTTTGGTCTGCTGTCCATGTGATAGAATTTTGTGATTCAAACAATGCACCGACATATGGTGCTTGGCCAATTTTTGGTGCATTGGCTTGCGAAGGTGCAGCTGCACTAGCACTTGATTTAGCTGTTGATGTTGGACTTACAACCTTACCTTGTTCTGCATAATATAAGGTATAATCTGGAGAAGATGCCTTAATCAAAATTGCATACAAAACACCAGATTGAATATACACCGGAGCATTAAACATAAACTCTGTGTAAGTAGAAGAATCCAAATAATAAGGACTAGAACTCGTAACAACTTGATTTGCTTGCAATGTTACTGTTGAATAATCCAAAGCTTTGCCTTTAGGATATCCATTCACAGTTGGTACAATAGACACCGTGATTGGCATGTTGGTTGTTGGTTTGGTTGCAAAGAACAATTTAATAGAATTCAAAAACACACCATTTGGATAATTTGCTGGGTCAACCAAGAACGATTGAGCAACAGGATCATATGGTGAATATGTTGTAATTGTACTTACAAGTTGTTGTGGTGTCTGGCTAACTTGTGTAAAGGTTGTTCCAGATGAATCAACCGATGCACCAAAATTTAGTTGTTGTGAGTTTGTGGCCAATCCAGATGCGGTGAATGTTGCTTCTGCATATGTTGTTGCAGTAGTTTGGTCACCCAAAACAGTTCTATTATCAATACGAAATACTCTAGAACCAGTTTGGAATTTAGTACTAGGTATATTGAAAATGCCAACAAAATTACCACCCTCGTCTGTTGATAATTTTGGTGCACCACCAGCGTTTATGGCATTTGCAATACTTGTTGCAGTACCTCTAATAGAATATAACGATGTGATATCACCAAATTGTTGGTTGTAACCCATAGAGATATTTACAGGTTTATCAAGTGTCACAATTTTTGTAGTGGCATCATATGCAGTTATATTTGCTGTATATGTGTATTTGGCCGGGAATACTTGTGTTGTCATTTATTTTTCCAATTTTTCGTAAAGTGCTTTAACTTGTTCTTTGGTTACAACATATAAACCAGTCACAATCATAATAGACATCCAAGCTAAACTGTTTGGTATAGAAACTTTATTATATTTCTTACCTTGTAACATATTTATCGACTGATTGAAAGACCATTTAATATATTTTGCGGCAGTAGATCCACGCTTCTTAACAATTGGTAACAAGAAATTAGGACCAATAACTTGGTAACCTTTGTGTAAGATATTGCCAATAGTTGATTTGTCCAATTCTTTAAACGACCAACTCATCAAACGCAACATATCACGTTTGGACCATCCATTATTTTGTTTTGCCAATTCAGTTGCAACTACGCAACCGTAACCTGGATTTGGTCCTGGACTTGGTTGTGGTGGTGGAGGAACATACGTTGCAGCCACATTTACAGCATTCAAATATTTGGATGTGATTGTAATTTGTGAACCAGCATAATAATTTGTAGAAGAAGATGCATTTGGTCCAAGATATAACTGTGTTGCACCCACAAACCATGCACCACCTTGATACATATTTACTTCTGTTCCGGCATTCAAATATTGTCCACTCAAACCAGGAGGAGTTATAGATGAATATACAACATTACCACTAGAGTCTTTAATGACTAAAGCGAAAGCTGATTGTGTTGATCCTGAACTTGTTGCAGAATAACCAAGAGACAATACAGCAGAAGCAAATGTAACTGATGATGTTGTTACTGAAGATGGTGTATTGACTGGTGCGGAAACTGTTGTTAACAATGTTCCTGGAGTGCTTGTTGACCAGAAACTTACTGTCCCTGTTCCAGATGAAGCAACCTGCACTGTATATGTTCCTGCTGGAATATTTACAGAGTATACAGGATTAAATGCTGTACTGTTGTTTGGATCACCCCAAACACCATATTGATTCAAGAAAGAACTGTAACCTTGCACAACTGGTATTGAGTACAGGTGTGTTGTAGCACTTCCATTGAATGTGTTTGAGTAACCACCACCAACACCAGCAACTTCACCACTCATGCTGATATCAATGATACCTGAACTGATTGTTCCAGATGCGGTTGTGCCGGAATAGTTTCCGTTTGCATCATAGAAACCATTTTGTAATGTAGTTGTACCAACACTGTTCAAAGGTGTGATAATATCGGCCACATACAAACGAACTTGTGTACCATTTGGATAGTGGTAGATAGAAATGACACGAGCTACAGGATAGAACTGGTTGGACAAATAGAAACCAACAATATCACCATTGTTAAATGTTCCAGATACACCACTAACTTCGATGGTGTTTGGTGATTGCATGTATTGGTCAACTTGTTGTCCATCGAACCATGTTGTCACATTTTGGTTAGTCAACAAACCACTTGCTTGAATGATGAGTTGTTGTGGACGAATATATGGCAATACTGCAATGTTTGTCAAGTAACCATTATTCTGACCAAATGTGGATGAAACTGGTTGGTAAGAATTGCCTGTCACATTTTGGATTTGACTTGCGTATGTTGAAGTTGTTGTTGCAGTATAACCAACAGTAGAACCAAATGGACTATTAACGGCTGGGTTACCATGATTAACAACAGAAACAGAACTTGATACAGTAGTTGCTGTACCAGGAATGGTTTGGAAGTCACCAGAATTGGTTAGGTTGACACCGTTTGTCTGTTGATAGACTTGCATCGATGGGTCAGTTACCAAGATTGGAGGCGCCTGAGTATTGTCTACCCAATTGTCCATTGGTGGAGTTAATTGTGCCACACCTTGTTGTATAGTAACCGCAAATGGGTTAACAGAAACTGCACCTGTTGCATATTGTTGAACAATTAAATTTGCTGCTGTGTAAGGCAAAGTATATACAGTTGAATTTGTTCCATTAATTGTATTAATTGTGTATGTGTTTGTTTCAGTCAATGTTCCCAAAGATGACAACACAACAGGATTTTGCAACTGATAGTTATTAACAATAGAAATTGGTGTTAATTGATTCTTTCTTACGTTAATATTGGCAGCATAATCTGCATTTCCAGTATCTGCGGTAGAGTAAGAATTAAATGCATCAACCAAAATACCAAGATTTGGTCTTGTCACACCAAGACTGTCTGGAACTTGAGTTGATGATGCAGCTGCTTCCAATTGACTTAGTGATGTGTAGTATTCAAGATTGTTGATACGTGTTTCCAAATCTGTAATGTCAGATTTAGCCCAGCGTTTGTGTAGAATCTTGTTGATAGACAAATTTGGTGTAACACCAGGAGGTCCTTCACCTGGAACATAACCGGTGTATGGGTCATGCAACAGGTTAGCTAACAACAATGTGCCGTCAGGTTGTGTTGGTAGAATTGGAGTTACTGAAGGTGTTCCAGATATAACTTGGAAACTCTTATCTTTAGTCAACACCAAACGGTCTTGTCTACCCAAGTAGTATCCATAGTTACTTTGGTAGTTTGTGTTGTTTTGTGGCAACAAGATACTGATATTGGTTGTACCTGGTGCTTGTTTATTTGAGAATTCCCAATTGTAAGCTGTTGCAGAGAAGTTTGTTTGACCTGGATTTGCACGAACTGGTCTAAAGTCTAAACAATCTCTCAATGCATACACATTACCATCTTTTGATGTATACACTGGGATTTGTTGATATGCTTCACCTGCGGTTGATACACCACCATATGCAGAACCGGTGTTTGCATATGATTGAATACTAAAGTAACCGTCTCCAGATGTATCTTTTGTATGTGAGTAATAATTAAATACAACCAAAATGTTTCCAGATGGCAGAGGTGCTCCTGGAACCAATGAAACTGAACCAAAGTCATAGTAGTTATCACGTTGACCATTATCCAGACTGTAGAAGTTTGTAATGTCTGTTAGAGTAGACAATACTGTTCCTGATGCTGTACAAGCTGATGTACCTGTATCATACACTTTTACAATATTTTTAATGTCTGTGCAGTATAGAGACATTTTAATACCAGAAGCAACGTTTGCTTTATTGATTAATGTCTGTACTGCATTGATATCAACAGAAGTTCCGGTGTAACCAATTGATGTCATTGAAGAACTACCATATGCGGTGTTACCATTAACCAAATGTTTCGATTTCAAAACATATGTTGCAGTATCAGCATTGTTGATAGAAACCTGTGCAATAATATTAACACTCTTACCATTCCATGTTGATGATGTGAATTTAGCAGAAGTCTTGTCTGATGAGAATGTGATTGTGTTTCCAGAAGTTGAAAAATCCAATACGTTTCCAGATGAACTATCAATAACAATCATTCCAGAAGAATTGTTGGAACCTTCAAATCTGAATGGACTTGCACTACCTTGACCGTCTGTTGCGTCCAAGGTATATGGAGAATTCAATGTTATACTACGATACACACGTTGTGTGAAATATGTTGAACTTGAAACGTTGGAAACATATGGGTAACCAATTGGGAAAATTAGTTCAGAAGCACCTGGATTATTAAATAGTGTTGGGTTCGTTGCAACACCAAGGTTTTTACCCAAGGCAATGTTGATGTTTGCATTAGCTGTGTAACCACCAGAACCATTTGGAACAACTAGAGAATCAACAGATTGTGTACCAAATGACAATGTGAATGATGTGCTGGTGGTTGGCGTGATTTGGAAACCAGAAGTATAGAAGGTTTTGGTTGTTCCAGATACGGTGTAATTTGTAATCACCAAAGTGTCCGAAACTGCACTACCTGAATTGGTTGTGGTGATTGTTGCACCATAGTATGCATTGGCAACGTTAGAGAATGTTGCTGCGGTATCTGTGACAACAATTGTGTTTGCGGTACTAGAATTTGTTGCTGTTCCAGATAGCGTTGTTCCAACAAAATCTGAAACGTAAGCATTGTAGATGTAAGATTTTGTGGTTGAACCTGATCCAGATACGTATTGTAAGTTTCTAATAAATGCTGTACCAGCTTTAGTAGAATTGTATCCGTTGATACTTCCTGTGGCAATATTTGCCGCAGTCACAGCATGTAAATCAATTTGTGGAACTTGACCAACGTCAAACAAACCACCAACAGTATCGACAACAAAATAGTTTCCATAATCAACAAAAACATCATTGTTGTTGATTACGTTTGTACTTTGTGCTCTTGGTATTGTTAATGTTGAACCAGATTGAGCTTCAATACGATAACCGTGAACGTATGCTATACCTTTACTGATACCCAAATCATACGATGATGTATCTCCTAATGTGTTTGCAGAAGGTGTTAATGTGAAATCATTAACAATGTAATCACCATTCGTTTCATAATCACGTTTTGCAAAATAATCATCGATGGATGAATAAGAGGTGCCGTTGACTTGATTTTGAATTTGACCGTTGACGATACGGACCAATTCAATAAAACCCTGGTCATTACCGATGGTCAATGGTAATGTTGTTAATGTCAATGTAATGACATATCGGTCCGCACCTGGTGCTTGGAAGTTTGTTGATCCGATAGCTGGATCTAACAATGAAGAATCTGTCACATAGTCATAAACTGTTTCATTGATTTGCAAACCAATACGATATGTTGGTGTATTGTCGTATTTGTCTAGAACAATTGTTTGGGGATTGACATTTACAAAATTACCAATTGAATATTCTTGGCCTGTTGTTGGAGAAACAGAATAACCATTAACAATGTAAAAAACACCATTAGCAACAGATGCGGTAGATGACAAACCTGTAGATGGACCAGTAGAATCTGAAGATGTTGCAACAGTAGCGGATTGTGGAATTGCTAGTGTTGATGTTGTCAATGTCATACCATCAGTAAAATGTTGACCTGAAACATAAGAAACAATCAAAGTTGGTGGATCACCAACAGTAGAGCCGCTGCTTGTTGTTTCAATTGTACCAATAACTCTAGCGATAACAACACCTGCTGGGTCTGTGATAACTTGGTTTGCAAAGTTTGCAGCAGTGACTGTCAAACCATTAGGATTTGTCTGGTTCAACTTGATGTAATAACAATTCAAGTTTGTTGTAACTTGTCCACCAGATACGGGAGTATTTTGTGAATAAATTGCCGAAGCAAACTCAGAAATTTGATTCTGAAGAATTGTTTGAGATTGAGTTAATTCACGACCTTGAACTGCATATCCAGGTTTAAACAAAATGCGATGAAAATTCTTTGTTGGGTCAAAATCGTCATAGTATGGAGTAGAATTAAAATTGATAGCCATTTATTTAACCTTTGTATATTAATACCCAAGAACGAATTTGAATTGTTCTATACCGTCTGCACTTCTCTGAACACCAGCTCGATTCTCTATATATGTGATGTATCCAGAAAATGGAATTATTGGAGAATTTGAATAACTGAAAACAACTCTAGACTCATTTGTTTGGAAATCTATGATGGATTGATTCAACGTTAATTCACCTGTTGTATTTATCAGTTGTAATATATTGGTAGACGTATTGAAATTCAAAACCGTACCATAGAATGAAGCGGTGTTCATGATTGTTTGTTTGGATGTTGTATCCACTGACTTACCTTGAAAAACAAGGTCGTCTGAATAATATATTCCTGTACCTGATGGCAATTGAATTTGTGTTGTTGTATTATACACTGCACCATTGGCCAATACTGCACCGGTTGTACCATACATTTGGGGATCGATAAGAAGTCCAACTTGACGATAAACAACACCATCTGTTGGAATAGAATTTACACCAGCACCTTCCGAACCATTAAATTCAACTGAAAACATAATATGACTGCAACCTAATTCAGAAACACAGTCATATGCGTGGCCACCAACAGGTGAAACTGGTGCAATTGCTGTGGCTCTGGATGTAATTGGTGCCAAAAATTTTTGATTCGATGAAGTATATGCAGTGATTGATACATTAGCAAAGGTGTAGTTATTTCCAGAACCACCTTGTGGAACAGTAACATCTACAATACTTCCACCAACAACTTGTGAAGGAGTTATAGCGCCAACTGCTCCGGTTCCATCTCCCGATACAGTAACAACAATATAATCATTTAGTGCGTCATAACCAGAACCACCATTAGTTATATTAATAACTTCAACATCACCGCAACCTGCTTGTGTCATGTAAGGTTGTGGTGTGTTTGCACCAACCGGCACAGGCATCCAAACAGAATCCATAAAATTATTCTTGGATCCAGCATCGATTGTGTACATATATTTCCATTTATAAAGGTCTGGACCTTCATAGATGTTATTGGTACCATAAGAACCTGGTTGGAAGTATGGTTCGTATGTGGATAGTGCACCTTGATTGTTAGCTAAACATTTGAAAACTTGGTCGTAACGGTTCCTCACGTAGAAATTATTAATCAAAAATCCGTTGGCATCTTTTGCATAGTTGTTTTGCGTGTCAGAATATGCAAAATAGTTGGTGTTATTTGCCCAATCAATTCTTTGAATAACAGGACTCAAGTTGTTTGAATTGAGAAGTTTCAAAGCAAACATATTCTTGAAGGTTTTCTTCAAATAATATTGGTCTTCTGTTGGTTGAATCGGAGTTTCTACACCATTCACATATGGCCATGGGTCTTCTTGGCCAAGAAACGCATAAATTGAACCAACTTGTTGGCCAAGAACTGTTGCAATTGGAAGATAGTATTCCAATTCAACTTGAGCCACCTTGGCCATGTTTGTGAGTATGTTTAGATTGGGATTGTTCATGATTTATTTATTCTTATTAAGGACAAACTATCCATTGTGTGTTTGCTGAATTCCAGACATATTTCAACATATATCCTTTTGCAGGGGGAGAACCAACAAATGATGGGATTATGGTTGGATTTGATGATGAACTGTATAGGGCGACCGTATTCGGTCCAGCATTCGTAAAACTACAAATTTGTCCTTCTTTAGGATTTGCAGGCATTATGATTGTTGGATTTGAACTATTATTTGTTATTAAAATGTTATGTGATACAGTGTTACTCAATTGAACATTTGAACTTGGTGCGGTTATGTTGATATAATTAGGTTGAATGAATTCTAAACCATTTGTTGTTATGTTGTTGGATGTAATATTTTTTGTAAAAATTGTATTACGATTTATTACCAAATTTGCAGAAGCCGCAGGATCTCCAAGTTGAATATCTGTTGAAAGTGCAGAAGATTCAATCGTGCTTCCATAAATTTTAATATTGCCCACCAATATACCAGTTGCTCCTGCAATAACTATCGTTCCATTGTTTGAAGATAGTGTTGCGGCAACGTTTGTGGTAGCATCAATTAATCCTATTGTTTTACCGGCAGCAGTTACTACGTTTCGGTTTAGAACCAAATTTGCACTACTGCTTGTTAAATCAATCTGTATGTCAACATTACCTGTGGTTGATTCTATTGTATTATTAACAAACTTTAATTGTCCAACCTGTAGTTGATTTGCACCTTGTATTTGTAAAATGCCATTTGCAACAGTTAATCCTGCATTATTTCCTGTCACCGTATCTGTAATATTGATAGTGTTTGGTCCAATCCAAATATCACCCCAGCGTAATGTGGATGTACCTAAAGAATATGCATTTGTGCCTGATGGTGTCACATTACCTGTCAACACCAAGCCTTTACTATTCATTTTTGCAACAACATTACTTGAAGTTCCGCCACCAACTATAAATCTAAGTTCAGTATTTGCGGTTGTTGTACCAACAATCAAGTTGCCGCCTGGACCGCCAGGTGCACCAATCGCGCCGCCTTGAACATACAAGTAACCATCCAATGGAGATACTGCTGTGCCAATGTTATTAAATTCAGAACCTGGTTGATAATTTTTATTGACAAACCCCATATCAATGAAGTATGCAGAGTCTGTACCACCAGAACCAGCATTTGCAGTAACCACAATGTCAGCAGAACCACCATCATTAGTGTTGACCAAATTTGTTTGAATGTAAGAATCACCACCCTGAACAAACTGTGCAACAGTATTGGGTAATGTATTTGGATTGCTACCAACATTCAGATTTTCATTTGAATACAAACCTTGTGCTAAGGTGTGTGCAGTCATTTGAAAAGTTACATCTGTGGGAACATCAACACCCACAAACAAAGTATTTGCTGTATTGGCGTTAATTGTATTGAATACTGGTAATTGTGAAATCTTTACTTGTGACATTTTTTATCCTATTAGAAGTGCGTTTCCTTGTTCGTCTGTCAATACGTTTCCGTTTTCAGTAGTTAATTCCAAGAAATACTGTGTTCCGACTGAGTTATAAATTTGAATTTGGCCTGGTATTGAAGTCATTGTTCTACTTACTGACACCAAACCGTTTGCACCATTGGTCAATGAATTACTCAACGTTACAATACCATAATATGTATTACTTAATGTTCCAACGTTTACAAAGAAATTGTTTGAATTTACTGATTGTGATGCATTTGTTAATAAGTATAGTGTTTGGTCATCTACAATATTAGTAATTGTACCAAGATATTTGTAATCACTTGTTACCAAATATGTTCCAACCGACAATTGTTGTGTAAATGCTGTTGATGTTCCAATAATTGTGTTACTATTTGAATGAGAGGTGATTGTGCCAACAGCAGTTGTTGTTTGTTCAAACACAACAGGTGATACTGTTTGTACAGTTTGTGATGCACCATTTACACTAATAACATCACCAACTCTAATTACGTCAATTAGTGGAGCATATGGATTACTATAATTTCCATTGTTAACAATGTCATAACTTCCTGTCAATGAACTAACATAGAATTGTTTGTTGTTTCCTGCTGGTGAAACACCAACAGCCACATTAGCAAAATAAGTCCATACGTTACTTTGAATTGTCAGGTTATTCTGTGTTACTTTTGTTACCAGTCCACCAATAACGTCAGTAGGTCTTGTGCCATATGTGAAGTTGATGATAGATTGATTTGCAGTAAATGCGGTAGTCAATGAACCACCAAATCCCAAATTGGTGAAGGCAATGATGTTGTTACTTGGATTTGCTGCGGTACCACCAACAATTGTTGCAGTAGGTCCTGAATTGTAATAGTCATTGATTGGTAACCCGTTGGCCAATGCATCAACAGTCGTATAGTTCATGTTATTGTTCGATGACATTGCAATACGACCAATAACTTGCATACCTGTTGGGTGCAATAGATTCAACAACACGTCACGGTACTTTTCAATTTCTTTTGAAAGTGTAATCTGATATGTGTAGTTGTTGTATTCTTGATTTTGTAGAACACTAAACGAACTTGGTTGACCAACAGTGTCTAGATATTGTCCTGCACCAATCACCAGACCATTCAAGAATGTTGATTTTGCCTTTGCATGTCCATCACCATAAGTAATAACACCAGGAGATACTTTACCGAATCTTGCATCAGTATTATCAAATGTTAATTTTGTATTAACTTGTTTTGTATTGTTAAACCCTGTATAAATGTTTAGTGTGGCACCAATAGAATCTATCTTCAATGGAACAATAACACCAGCCGTATTTTGAACAGGAATAGATGTATAGTTATAAACTCTTAGTTGATATACCGAGTTTGCTGGATTTATGTCTGGTTGAACCACAAAGATAGAATCAACTGTAGCTGTATATGTTGCAACGTTAACGTTTGCACCTTGATAGATTGCATCGCCAGCAGCAGGAAGTAAAATTGGATTTACATTTTGTACAACAATGTCTTGAACTGCCAATGAAACGCCTGGTGCAGAAATATAGTCTTCACCGTTATCTGTGATGTTAATTGTGGTTACCGCACCAACGTTATACACAATGTCTGTAAATGTTGCACCGGTACCTAAAATACCAGGAACAACCAACTGTGCAGAAGCTTTATAGAACGATGATGTTGTAAAATTGTTTGATGCATTCGATGACAAGTACAATGTATTTGAGTTTGCAATAGAACTGATTTGACCAACAACTACATTGGATGTTGTAACCAAATATGAACCCACATTTAATTGTGTTGTAAATGTTGCTGTAGAAGAACCAACAACTAAATTACTTGTGTTACTTGCTGTGATAGTACCCGTTGCAGTATTGGCGATTGCAATAATTGGTACACTTGTTGTGTAACCCATGCCACCCAAAGGTGCTGTAACACCACTCTTATACACATAATTTGCTGTCACAATTGATCCAGCAGAATTAACTTTCACATTACCATATGCACTTCGGCCTGAACCACCAATGAAAACTAAGGTGTCGCCGTTTGCATAATTTTGACCAGGATTTACAATTTGAATTTTAGCAAGAATACCTAAATTCTGTATGTCGGTAGTTGAATAACCAACAGGTTCAACAAAGTCTGTTGTATATTCGGCAGTTGCTGATACTGAAGGTGCTTGACTCATACCACTACCTTGGTCTTCAACCACGATAGAAGATATTGGATATGTTCCAAACGATGTAAATGTAAATGCATTTGCTAATGTGGTATTTGCATTAGCATGAAATATACCACCAGAGTATGTGTTTGCAAAGTTGTATGGGTCGTTTGTGGTGAAAGTTTCTGTTGTGTTTGAATATGATTGTACTGCACCATAACTAGATGCAATATTGCCAATGTAATAATTTAATTTATAGTAAATGCTATCAATAGGAATGAATGATGCTAATTGATAACCTGCTGGGTCACCACCGCCGACCACGGCAATAGGTGTTGCAACTTTACTTGTTGTTGTGGGACCAACCAAATTTGAAAATGTAATTTGAGTGTTCGATGCACCAGAACGTGTTAGTTGTTGAGAAGTATTTGAATAACCATAACCTCCTGTTTCAACTGTAACACGTGTAACGCCACCAGATTCGACAGAACCAACTAATGCTGTTGCACCAACAGGAAAAGCAACGTTAGGGTTTAAACCACCATAGATAACAACGGGGTCACCGGTAACATAGTTTAACCCTCTGTTTTTAGGGTCAATAAGAATTTGGCTAATTTGACCAACAATAAGTGCTGACAGAATTTCTGCACCATATGTTCCTGCTGGAACAATTTGGTCATTCAAGAACCACACTGGTTGATTACTATTATCAACTACTGTAACATATTCTCCAGATTGAAACAATCGTTCAATGTTTGAGATGAATACTTCAGTCTTTTTACCATCATATGTTGCATTTTCAACTGTTGCAATAGACTTTGATGATTGTCCAAGCAATCTTAGGTTGTTAATTGCTAAAAAATTAGGATCATTTGTGGCTAATTTCAAACTTCTCGGTACATACCAATTACCTGATGAAGCTTTAAACACCGCATCTTTAGTATAGAAAAAGTCAACATCGGAGTTGTATAGAATTCGAAATAAAAACTCAAAAGACGCAGGATTACCTTTGTTCTGGTAAAGTTGTTTTGCTATCTTGATTGCTTTTGTTTTATCCGCAAGTATTTCTTGTGGAAAATAAGCCATGAAGTCGTTAACATAATACTGTAGGAACTGTTCCGTGGTTGTATCCACGTCCATATATTCCAACAGACTCTTTGCTACGTCCTGGACGTTTCCACTTTGTTCCAGCCACCCATAGTAAGCTTTAAGGAACAAAGTGAAATTTTCGTAGTTTGGATCCTCACTAATAAACTTAGGGAGTTGATAAGGAACCAGTAACGAGGTCTTCTGATTACTTTGTATCATTTACTTAACTTCTTTTAGCGTTTGCAATAACTGTGACAGCACTTGGATCATATGGGTCTATCGTTACGATTCTGTTGTATGATGATGGAATAATTGTTGTTGTTGGTTGCACACCTATTGATAATTGACCCAATGGGTTTTGTGGGATATCAACGGGAGAAAAACCATACAACGTAATTATGCCGTTTACATAATCTATTGAACCAACATTTGAACCCACAACAACTTGTCCTTTGACTGGATCGTTGTAGTATGCTTTGATTGATCCATATTGGTTATTTAACACAACACTCAAAGAAGCTCCTGTACCTGATGTATCGCCAGCTGCATTAACAATATATGCTGTAACTGATGTATAACCGGTACCAGGATTTGTGACAGTAATTGCTGTAACATAACCATTAATCATAGTTGCAACTGCTGTAGCGCCTGTTCCGTCACCTGTGATAACAACAGTTGGTGTTGCTGTGTAGTTGTAACCACTATTGACAACCGAAACCGACTCAACATTACTTGTTGCTGATGGAACTTCAGCCAAAAACACGTTATCGATTGTGTTACTTGGATTATTTGGGTCAATAATCGTGAAACCTGGATTACTTGTTAGTGTACTTCCGTATGTTCCTCTTTTGATTGATGTGTTAAAATACAAGTTGTATGTTACTGGTGCATTGAAAGTTGGATAGAATTTCTTTTGCATTTGCAAAGTGAAATCTGAACTTACAATAGAACTGTCAACTGCATTGATGGCACTCAATAATTCATATGAGCTGAATGTTGCATTGAATGTGTTTAGGTTGTTTGCTGCATAACCATAGATTGCCGAGGTGACATTCGCCTGCATAGAACCTGGTGTCAATGTTGTTTGCGATTGTTGATACAAAACGTTTGCTGCAATTTGCAAGTAAACATAATCCGGATCAACAATTGTAGGTTCAACTGTAACAACACTAATTGGTTTTAGAACATTGTTGATAATCAAGCTCTTTTGTGTTTCGGTTAAGTCGTATGCACCCTTTGGTTTTAAAGAAATGAAAACTTGACCATAAACAGGTGGTGTATTTTCTTCTCCACCCCATACTGAAACAGCATCAAACTGAATTCCTAATGTGTTTTGTTGTAAGATTGTGATATAATCATTCTTACTTACTGCACGACTTTGTGATGCAAATGCTTTAGGTGCCTGAAACTTAATGGATTCAATTGCTTCTTTATCTTGACCTTGTGTTGCTGTCAAATATGTTGAAACTGTTGCACCACCTGCAATACTGTCCATTAAAACAAAGTTATTTGCAAGTCCACCAGCGGTACCATTGGTTGAAATATAATCAATAACAATGATATTGCCACTACTCAACTGTTGTCCCAATACACCATCACCAAAATAAATTTGGTAGTTTCCGTCCACTGCTTCTTGTAAAAAATACACTGGACTTGTAGGTGTCAATTGCAAATAGTCTGTTGTTGGTGAGAAAATTTGATAACTACTGTTTGAAGATGATTGGTATACAGAGACAACCATTGTGGATGTATCAATATTTGGATCGGGAATTTCAAACAAAGATGTTGGATTACCTACACTGTCAGCAGTAAAGGTATATTTTTGATGGGTGCCTTGTTTAATTTCAAGTGCATAGAAATTTGCATTACCGCCAGACACCGAAGTTGTGGTAGAATCTGTTGTCACATAGTTATAGTTGACACCATTGATTGGTTCTGACAAGAAATTGGTGTATTGTGGAATGGTAACTGTGTATGTTCCAGTAGAAACACCTGTAAACGCAACATTAACTTGTGCAACAGCACCAATTGAAGATTGTGGAACATAGTTTAACAACTTGGCATGTGACACCACAGAAGAACGTTGCAGTGCAGAGTCCAAGAACATCTCATTGGCCACCATGTTCAAGTAAAATGCATTGTATTGTGTGTTGTAAGCCAAAACATCCAACAGAGTAGACATTGCCGAACCAGTAAAGTTATAGTCTTTGAAAGGACTATTGGGCTGGTTCTGCAAATAATTGATAAAGTTTTGCTTGATGCCACCAAAATCTAGGCTTGCAACTTGAATTTGTGTATTAGATGCCATTATCTGGACCTTTGAAGAAGAAGATTTACATTAGATGGTATTGTATTGTTGCCAATAAAGAAACTTAAAGTCACTTGGAAACCATTACCATCAGGTGTTAAATTTACTGAAATGTTCTGTATTGTTGCTCTAGGTTCATAATTTGTAATGACATTTTGTATTTCATTTGACAATAAACTAGCAGTAATGTTTGTTGCAGGTTCAAATAACAATGCAGTCAAGTTAGAACCCACATCTGGTTGAAAAGGTCTTTCGTAGAAATTTGTTAACAGTAAGTTTCTAACAGATGCAATTACGGCCTGCTCGTCATAACGCAAGGCCACATCTCTTGTCCCTGGTAATTTTCTGAACGTTAAGTCCAGGTCTGCGTATATTTTTTGTAAATTTGCCATCTACTATTTATGAGTTCAAATTGGAGACTAGGTTGGCTGTGCCAATATAATTTGTTAACAAATACATTTGTGATTGTCCTAAGTTACTAAATTGAGTTACCGATGCAAAATCATTCAAAACATTTGCTGAATTTTGGAAAAACTGTGTATCTTGTGCTGGGTATACAGTCATTAATTGGTTAATTCCATATACAGAATTTGCCAATAATGATGCATTTGCTGCATCAATTGATGTTGTGTTTGAGACACCATAAGTAATTGTTGTCTTTAAAATATTTGTAACTGTATTCATTGTGTTATACAATGAAGTTAAAGTGTTACCCAAAGTAATACTTGTAAAGTTACCCATAATAACAGAGTTGTTTTGCACACCGTCAGACTGGTGTACCAAGTAAGATAATGTTTTACTTTGAGAAATGGCTGAAACGTAGTGTGGTGTTACATTATCTGAGTTTGGTGGAACAACATTAGATTGTCTGTTTGTTATGTAAAGATATGCGTTTGCTGAAGTGGTAGATATCAACAATGCATTTGTATTTACGTTTGCCAATTGTGTGGTAATTGTACCAGACACGGAAGATGTTAGATTATTTGCCAACACAACCAATGTATTAGAAACATTCCAGATACTTTGTGTTATGTTGGCCACTGGATTTTGAAACAAATTGGTTACAGCTCCAGAACCAACGGCGTTTGCTTGCCAAGGTTTTAGTAATGGTGGCACCATGGCCAACTGTGTCTGTACGTTACTGTTGTAGGTTGATACAGTTGCGTTTGTTGTTGGATCACTAGAATTGAATCCCAATCTTGCGTAAATGCTACTCATAATATATTAAGCTCCTATTTCCAAAGGAATTGGAGGACCAGTTGGTCCTTTTGGTGAGATGTGAATGTGTGAATTGTGCATCGATAGATTCACTGTATCATATGCCCACACTGCCTGCATCACAGCAAATTGTCCTAATGGTGCAGACATAGACACCAATGAATTGATTGGTCCAATTGCATTGATTTCTGTTGGTACAGCTGCAGGTATACCAACAGAAACACCACCAGTCACAGTTACAAAACCTAATGGTCCTGCACTAACACCTGTGGTTGCATCAATTCTACCTCTTGATGTAATCTTTTCAGCCACAAAGTCTGCATTGACTGACATATTTTGTCCAGTTATCGATGTAACTGGTGCAGTAATTTTAAGACCACTAACACCAATGCCACCAGCAACAATACGTGTGTCACCTTGTGTGGTATATGTTGCCATACCCTCTACAGTTTGTGTAAAGTTGCCTTTGATGTGTTGTTCTACATTACCATCAACTTGTTCTATCTTATCACCTTGAATATGGAAGTTGGCATCACCAATAACTGTGATATTAAGTTTACCTTGCACCAACATATTCTTATCTTTAAGAATAATTTCATAACCATCACCGATGATTTTATGCACCTCGTCACCATTAGGATGCATTTCAATAAAAGTACCAGTGCGGTGTTCTAGTCGTACTCGTTCCCTCGTTGGAGTATCATCCAATTCGAATGAGTGACCACTGGTGGTCTGTGTTGCATGGTTATATGGGTATACCGGTTGATATTGTGAATTGGCTGCGGATTCAGGTTCTGTCCATGCAGTAAAAAAATCTGGTTTTGCTATCATATTATGGACTTGACGAATTCTTAAATTGTGTACTTGTTGATGTGGTTGCCACACTACTTGTTGTGACACTTGTTATGTATGATTGCAACTGACCAATATTTTGTTGTGATGGTGATGTTGTAATAGTTAGTGCAGCTGAAGGTGTTCCCGTTTGTGATGTGGTTGCACTTGCTGTTGCTGCTGCCAGACTAAATGATTGACCTAAGTTTGATGCCACAGACAAAGAATTTTTTGCAGAATTTAATGAACTTTGAAAGTTTGACAAACATTGTTTCAATAAGTTTTGTAATTGTGCAGGTAAACTTTCAATCCATTGTATGATTTGTTGTAAATCTTTCACTAAATTTGCAACTAAAGAAACATCATAAAGAATCTGTGCAGCTTGGTTGATAATTTCTTGTATACGTATACCTGTATCATAAACCAAAGATACAGATAATGATGCTATACCAGAAGTATCGAGATTTAACAAAGAAAGTATTGCAGTGATTGCTGCATTAAACTCTTGTTGCAATTGAAGAATTGATGCTCGAATAAGATTAGCTGCAGCCAATTTGCCTGCTTTGATTGCACCAACTAATGCGGATAAATCTGCACCAATCAATGCACCAATATTAATATCAAGTTGAAATTTAAAGTCACAAGCGTGTGCTAAGTTGGCATTTGAATATGCAACACCTGTGTTTGTCAATGCACCACGAGCAACACCTGGTGTTGTTTGAATGCCTTGTGTCAGATAGTTGCCACCAAATGCAGCAGGCCATTGTGGTGGATTAATCTCTTTTAGTATGCCATTTACTATCTGAGTTGTTGCATTATTAACAAATGCTACTGATGAATTTGCTTCTGCCATGTTATACCTTTGAAGCTCCGGTTCCTGAAGTCTCACCTGAGAAACCAGGCAATACACCCATCATTATTGGAAATTGACCACTCTCACCGTCCATGAAAAATCCAACAACCCAATCACCAATCTCTAGTGGTTGAAACTGTTTGGCAGTATTTATTGAGTTCATTGGATGTGCCCATGGCAAATCTGTTGTTGGAATTAAAGATATGTTGTCTGTGTGCCAACCAAAGATACGAACTTGACAACGACCAAGACCTAATGGGTCTGCCCTGTTCTCTACGGCACCAACCCACCAAACAAATCCATTTAAACCGGCAAAATTATTTACTGCTTTCATTAACTAACCACCGTTTTATTCAATGAAGATGTTGTAGATATACTAGCATATTGAGTTGGTACACTATCTTTTGCTACTTCCATGACTGTTTTATAGTCAGATTGTGTAATCATATGTCTTACCGCAGTCACCAAATAATCACCAGACAAAAATGCATCTGGTATTTTTTGTTGCGGATTTGGATTTCGTGACAATAATTCAAACTCAATTGTATATCCAACAGATAAGTTTGGGTCTCCAGGTACAGACATCTTAACTCTGGTGTAGTTAGATAGTGCCAACTGTGCTGTTCTGTATGGTATGTATGTCTCTGCAAAGATGTTTGGTGCAACAGAACCTGGATTGGCTTGTACAACTGAGTTATTGGCTTCATCAAAGTTGGAGAATACCAATTTCAAGACAGATTGCTCTGCTTGATTCATTTGGTCGCCGAATCTGTTTTTGTAATTGTTTGTGATTGGATACTTGTTCAAACCCAACGATGGTTGGTTATTCCAGTAGTCAAAATAGTCAAAATTAGTTACCTTTTTTGAACGAGTTAGTATGTCAACCGATATCAATTGATTTGCAAACAAACCTGAATTTACAGCACTCAAGGCATCATATGTACTCATCACTTCATATGTTGTAACGTTTTCTGCTTCTTCTTCCAAATTAGATTGGTTTGTATTTTTAGGATCATATCTATAACTACCATATGCAACAGTGTTTTGACTGTCCATTAAGTTTTGTAAAGACTTGAAATTAAAACCATTCTTATTTTCAAAGAACAACATATCTGCACCAGGTACCGGCGCCATTGGTCTTGCATAAGTTGACATCCAATTAATGGCATCAAATGGTTTTATGTTTGGTACAACAAAGCTATATGTTCCATATGTTGGATCGATGTTTAATTTTTTGTCTGGAATGCCAAGATATGTTTTGCATATGTCCGTGATGTTTGATGCAATATCTTTGTTTGGATATGATTTACTAATCTTATATTGTTCTGATAGTACCATTTCTTCTGAGCAAAAGTACAAACAATATTGTTCGGTGTACATATTGCCAGATAAGGCTCTCTTGTCAATCTTGTATACGCGGAATGTCTTATCGACCTGTTCACCCAATTTTGCAGAACTTCCATTTCCAGATTTATTGAATGTCAGTTGTAAAGTTTCATTACCTGTTAAGTTAAGTATTTCGGCATAACCAACACCTTCAGTCAACAACACATAACCGTGAACAGTATTCTTAAATAAATCTTCTTGATACGATACCTCATTCATTAGATAACGAATGTCTAAAGCACCCACGGCCGTCAGCAGTGTTAAGTTGACTAATGCATAGTCCTTTGGATTACGTATACCTGCCATGTTATGTGTTCAATACTGATGTAAATTGTTTTTCTAATGGAGATGCATAACTTGCATTCAACAGACTAATGTTTCGTTTACTATCATTCAAAGCAACCTCATATTGAAAAATAGTTTGTGTTGATTTTGACACAGTTTTTGTTACGTATTGTGATGTACCAGCAAAATATGCTGTGTTTGTAACTGGCATTGTGTTGTTATATGCAGTAACATCAATGATATAATTCATAACTGTTGTGTTTGAAGTAGAACTATCGTATGTTGTTACCGTCTTTATGTAACTCTGTATTGTGGAATCAGTATAAGAAAACACATTTTGCAGAGAAACATTTGCCACAGGGATGTTTAAAATTTGTGAGACAGTATTGGCATATTTGTCAAGAAGGTAATCATTGAACATACTTTGGCTCATTGGCCAATCCGCTTGTATGTCTAGTGTTTGATTTGCAAATGGAACCATCCAGTATCTGTAACTATCGTTATAATACTTACTCGCAACAGTATCTGGTGTGTCTTCTTCTTGAATGTTATACGAATAGAATAACAGAGAATTTTTCAAAAGTTGTGGAATAATTTCAACACGTTCCATAATATTCACAACACTCACACTATTACCATTGTAATCACTTGTGCCTATGATTGGGAATTGAGCAAAGTATTGCATTATCTTAATCCTCCTGTTGAACCACTTCCAGAGTAAGATGTATTATTGAAACCTGCCTGCAATTTTGCTTTAGTGACAATTTCAACTTCTTTAAATGTTAGGTTCAATTGTGTCTGAACTGGTGCACCATCAACGTGAGCTGCAAAACCGTTAGGTGCATAATTAACATCTATTTCTGAAAGAACACAGTCACCATATTTTGGTAAGAATGGATTTTCTTGTGAGTTAATCATAAACTCGATGTTAAAGAATGATGGTGGAACAAGGAACATACCAGCATCACTTGCAGAACCAAGCAATAGGTCTGGTGCAAAATGATACTTAAATGTTCCAATAATATCGTTTACGATTTGTGCTTCTGTTGCTGAAGCTGGTGTGAATGTGAAAGTTAACTGAAATTGTCTGAAACCAACACCACGATACAACATTTGCAACTGTGGATTAATCGCAAAACCATTACCTTGCAAATTAACATCACTAATTGTCTGTTCATTTCCGCCTAATTCACCACCTGCAAATCCAACAATTGTAGATTTTAGTTTCTGTACCGCAGCATCGGATGCGTATGCAGAACCGGTGTTGGATAGTTTACCACTAGCGAATTCTGAAATGCCTTGAAGACCACGTAAACCACCACCCATTTCATTTGTTAGACTTAATTCATCATAAGATGCACTATAACTGGCGTTTAGTGTGTCTGGCATATATAACGATATGGCTGCCCTAGGTTGATATGTTTGTGGTTGAATTTGAACGCCAAGTAATTGTTGACCACCAACCTTATCACTAACATTGGCACCTGGAACTGGTGTAACATCAGTCTTTTGCGGCACAATTTGTTTTACCCAAAACTTCACATAGTGATTTTTTGTTCCTGAACCTAAATCCGATGGATAATTATAGATTGTGTTAAGTCCTGTTTTTTGATAAAGGCTCGCCAAAGGACCTTGGGCATTTTGATTTTGTCCAGTGAAACCAGGTACTATGTTTGTGGGTGTTATCGATATTGATGCTGGCATTTATTTCTCTCAAGAGGGAATATTACTATTTATGGCTTATTCTGGAAGATTTACACCTAAGAATCCACAAAAGTATGTGGGTGACTATAAAAACATTATTTACCGGTCAACTTGGGAGGCTAAGGTCATGACCTGGTTGGACAAAAACCCTGATGTTATCTCTTGGGCGTCCGAAGAACTCATCATACCTTATATATCTCCTGTCGATGGAAAGTACCACCGATACTTTCCTGACTTCCTGGTCAAAGTTAGGACCAAAGATGGTAAGTTAAAGACCATGATGATTGAAGTCAAACCTAAAAAACAAACGGTTGAACCAGAGAAAAAGAAACGTGTTACCAAACAATATATTCAAGAAGTGGCAACTTATGGTGTCAATCAAGCCAAATGGAAAGCAGCAAATGAATATTGTCTTGACCGTGGATGGGAATTCAAAATCTTCACAGAAGACCATCTCGGACTGTAACTAAATAGAAGATGGCAACATCTAGACTAACATCACTCGCAGAAGCAAAAAAGGTAGCAGGACATAAAACTATGTCTAAAGATGCCACCGTATGGTTGCAGGATAAGATTAACGAGTTAAAAAGAGGTCAGATACAACAAATACCTTCTACGATAAATCGTGAGAAGTTTAGACAAATGTCTCAGTTTAGGCTGGGAATGATGTATTGTTTCTATTATGACCCAAAAACTAAGGCAGATTTGCCTTATTGGGATAGATTCCCCATGGTTTTGGTGTTGGAAAGATATAACGATGGTTTCTTAGGACTGAATTTGCATTATCTTCCAGTCAAATGGCGTGTAGCATTTCTAACCAAGTTGATGAGATATGCACAATTGACACCAGACCATGATATTAAAAGAATGAGAATTTCTTATGATATTTTGGATGCATCTAAGAAGTTTGCAGAATTTAGACCATGTTTAAAGAGATACTTACACAGTCATGTTCGTTCTAAGTTGTTGATGGTTCAGCCGGATGAATGGGATGTGGCCACAATGTTACCAATACAACAGTTTAGGGGTGCCAAACCGCAAGAAGTGTGGAGAGATTCTGTATTGGAATGGAAAGAACACATGAAACACTTTAACACAGAAGAAGAATAAAATGTCAGTACAAATGTCTTCATTTATAAACTCATTTAAAAAAGAGTTGGCACGTCCGAGTAAGTTTGATGTTACTATCATTCCAATTTCAACAATTGCAAGTCCAAGTCTGTTAAGACAGTTAACCTTACGTTGCGAGACTGCTGAGTTGCCGAGTAGAACTTTTGGTACTGTTGACCAGAAGTTTGGTTCCAATCCAACACAGAAATATCCAATACACTCATCTTATAATGATTTGACTTTGAGTTTTATTGTTTCTGGTGATATGTCAGAGAAAGTTTTCTTCGATAACTGGATGGAATTGATTAATCCAACCGTAACATTTGACTTTACTTACAAAGAACAGTATCAGGCTACAATTTATGTGAATCAATATGATTTGGCCTCAAACACAACGTATCAATGTATCTTGTATAACGCATATCCAATCACAGTAAATCAACTAGACTTAGATTGGTCCACAGATAGTGTACATAAGTTGACTGTTGTTTTTGCATACGACTATTGGCAAAATAGTGTTGTTAAGAATAGTTATGTTGGTTCTTTTGTGCCATTGGCAAATACAACTAATGTACCTACTGGTTTATCTTCACTATTTCAAGCATCATATGAAACATTGGGTGCAATACCCACTGGACAACCACCAAGTCCACCACCACCAATTTCAGCAGCAGACCAGATAGGTTTACCAAATTCAGGAACACCAGGTTCAGTAAATTCGTAAGAATAATTGATTTTTTAATGGAGATTTATAATGGCTTTACCAAAAATTGATGCGCCGGTCTATGAGATAGACCTACCTTTATCAAAGAAACATATTAGATTTAGACCTTTCTTGGTCAAAGAACAACGTAACTTATTGATGGCCATGGAGTCTGACGACAAAGACACCATCGAGAAGAACATCAAACAGATTTTACATAATTGTACTTTGACAGAAGATTTGGATATCGATAAGTTGCCAATTCTTGATGTTGAGTTTTACTTTTTGAATCTACGTGCACGTTCTGTTGGTGAAATCGTTACCAATAAATATCGTTGTGAGAACATAGTTGAAGACAAACCTTGTGGTGGAATGATGGAAGCTGATGTTAACCTGTTGGATATCAAGGTTGACATGAGTAACACACCAGACGATTTGATTCAAATTAATGATAAGATTTTTGTTAAGTTGAGATACCCACAGTATTCTATTGTTTCCTCTGCTAATAAATTTGCATTGGCAACAGATATGGCTTTCAATATGATTATTGAGAGCATTGAATACATTACTGATAGTGAACAGTATTACTATGCAAATGAAACTGATCCGTCTGAATTGAATGACTTTGTTGAATCGTTAAGTCAGGAACAGTTTTCTAAGATTGAGAATTTCTTTAACAACCTTCCAAGAATGGTGAAAACGTTGGATATGACATGTAAGAAATGTGGATTCCAACACCACATAGAAGTGGAAGGGCTAGAAGATTTTTTCGGTTAACATTTCGTCATGATACCCTAAGGAATTACTATACTACAAATTTTGCATTGATGCAACACCACAAGTATAGTTTGACAGAACTTGAATCGATGATGCCTTGGGAAAGAGATATTTACGTTGTTATGCTTACACAATACATTGAAGAAGAAAACGAAAAAATTAAGCAGAAAAACAACAGTAGATGACACAGATAGCTTCATTACTTGGTGGGGGTCCTAAACCGAACAAGATTTCGGGGCAGACTCCTGCCTTGTTCAAACCGAAGCCAAGTGAAAAGACTGTCAATACGGTCAACAAAATCAAAAAGAAATTTGACCCACAAACGATGTCAAATGCCATGGGCAAACCATTGGGTGATGATACTGTCAATAAGTTGACTGGTCAAGACGATAAAAAAGACCCAATCAAGGTTGCACCAAATAGTGGTAAAAAAGTTGGTAAGTTAGACACTGCCAACTATTCTTCAATTTCTGAAGACCAGAAACAAAGAATGAGAAAAGGTGACGGTGTTGCCGATGTTGTTGCCAAAGTAATCAACTTCATGAAGGCTGCTCGTGAACAAACAAAAACTCAACGAGAGTTGACCAGAGACTTTAAAAAAGAAGAACACGAAAAAGAAAAACGTGCACATGAATCTCTATTGCGTCAAATTAAAGGTGATAGGGAACCAGAAGAACAATCATTGACACGCAAAGGTGCCACGTTGGAGAAAGTCTCCAAAATTGGTGCAGAAGAACATCCTGAGGTGGTACAGAGAGTTACTCAGACAAACGCAACACCTGCTTCTGCTGGTCATCCATTACAAAATTTCGGTAAACCAGAACCAAAAGAAGGTGTATTGAGTAGTGTTGCTAAGTTCGCTTTATCTACAACCTCAAGAGGCATTAGTGCAGTTTCCCGTGGTATTGGTTCTGTGTTGAGTAGTCCAGTTGGTGCCGCAGCTGCTGGTGCAGCCGGTGCAACCTTGGCAGCAAAAGGTGTTGCATCGGGTAAATTTTTGAATGCTGGTATTTTTACTAAGATTCCTTTACCTGATGGTTCAGTTGAATCACGTGAAGGTGGAACAATCTCTTGGCGCAACAATAATCCTGGAAATTTAAGAAATGGTTCTATTGCTAAAGAGAATGGTTCTATTGGTGAATCAGGTGGTTTTGCTGTTTTCCCAACACTAGAGGCAGGTGAAAAGGCAAGATATAATCTTTTGTTTAATTCAAACTTGTATAAGAATCTTAGTGTTCGTCAAGCAATAAGCAAATATGCACCACCTTCAGAAAACAATACAGAGAATTACATAAAACAAGTGACTACTGCTATTGGTGTACCAGATTCAACAGCAGTTGCAAGTTTGAATGAGAGTCAAAAACAAGCATGGTTGAAAGCTTCTGAAAAAGTTGAAGGTTTCACTCCTGGTAGAGTTGCTATTGTAAAACCAGATGGTTCAACAACACCAGGATCACCAGAACCAACTAGGGTGGCAGTTGTTACACCACAAACAACCGCACCTTCTGTTGGTCAACAGTTAAATAAGGTTTCTACCGAGAACTCCGACATGAAGAAAGATTCTGACGGTGGCACTTTGGCTTTAGTGAACAATTCAACTGTTGTAAATAATACAATAAGACCAAAAACTGTCAACATCGTTCAACGACCACCCATGTCTGACGCACCACAACTATTACAAAATAAACTGAGTTACGTATAATGGACCAACCAATAGTAAGAAAAGCAGGTAAAAAAGATTTCCTTTGGGACAAAAAGGCCTTTGGAGGTAAGGGTGCATGGTACGAGGTGCACAAAAAAGGTGGTTTTGGACGTTTGGCAAGTAGAAAAGAAAAAGAAGTTTTGGGTAATCCAAACACACCAATTGAAAATAAAGAGGCAGAAAAACCTCAAGATAAAACACAAACTGAAGGTGGCATGTCTCGTAACAAAGGCCGTGCAATTAGAAACACCGGATTGAAAGACCTGTTTAGAGAAAATCTATTAGAAGGTCATGGTTTTGGTGCCATAACAAAGACTTTATCAGAATCTTTTGAAGCCAAAATGATGGGGTTCCAAGAGGCATTTGACCCATTGAGTATTGCAAGAAGATTTACTGGTCCACTTGGTGCGACCATTTTGGGTTTGGCCACTGGTCGTAGTGATAATGACTTGGAGTATTTCACTGGTCGTAGACGTACAAAATCAAAAATTAAAGCAGTAAGTAATCCTGCTACAACAGGCAAGAAAGTTGGTGCATTAGACACTGCAACATATACTTCTGTTTCTGAAAACCAGCAACGTAGATTCCGTAAAGGTGACGGTACTGGTGACTTAATGGCACGATTACTTAACCTTATGAAGAAGTATCATGAGGAAGATATCAAGCAACATGAACTAGACCGTGATGAAGAAAAGGCACGTAAGAAAGAACGCACTGAATGGAATAAAGAAGTCATCAAATCCGCTGGTGGTAAAACTGCCACACCAGTTGGTGTCGGTGGTGCCGGTGGTGAAGGTGATAGTAGTAGTGTAGTTGGTGACATAATTGAAGGTGTTGCCGCATATCAAGGCGGTAAGTTTGCACTTAAAAGAATGTTAAAGACCAAGATTGGTAGAAACTTGGTCAAATCTGTTCTACGTGCCAATCGTTCGGTTGGTAAAGGCATTGGTAAACTTGGTAAATTCTTAACTGGTTCTGCTGGTGAAAAGGTTGCCACTGAAGTTGCAAGCAAGTCTGCAACAACCGTAACCAAGATTGCTGAGAAACCTGGTTTCTTAATGACTGCTGAAGAAAAGATTGCACAAAGAGCCGCAGCAAAAGGCTTAGGTAAAGTTGCAGGAAAAGAAGCCGCTGAATCTGTTGGCAAAGCAGCATCAAAAGTTGCAGATAAGACATTGATTAAGAAGGCAGTCACCAAGGCTTTAGGTGCCGCAGGCAAATCGATAGTTAAAAAGATACCATTGATTGGTCTTGGCGCAGGTCTTTGGTTTGCTGCTGACCGTGCAATGGCGGGCGATTTCAAAGGTGCGGCTGCTGAAGCAACATCTGGTGCACTTGGTACTATTCCTGGTGTCGGTACTGCTGGTTCTGTTGCAATAGATGTTGCACTGATGGCCAGAGACATCTATAAAGAAACTTATGGTGTATTCCCTGAAGATGATGATCCAAGAGCATCAAGTGCTAGACTGCAAGACATTTCGGATTCTATCAAAGAGATTACAGGCACTGAAACTGCAACAAAGGTTGAAAGTACACCTATTGCACCTCCTAAAACTGCATCTGCAACGACCACACCATCACCTACACCTACTGCCGGTAGTACTTCTCCTGCCTCTTCCGCAGGCGCAGGTAGAGGCTTTGTTTCACCACCAACCGTAGGTTCTATGACCGCAACACCGGCTGGATCATCACCGAGTGCTGTGTCATCAAGAGTGCAAGCAGCAATTGCTGAGAACCAAAATGAAAAAACCACAACAGGTTCATTAAAACCTATTGTGGTCGACAACTCTAAGAGTATCAACAGAACTGCTAAGTCCGATGATACTGTGAGTTATGGTGATAACTTCAACGTAAGAGAAGTTGATCCAACATTACGCTGGATCATTGAGACTAATATACGTAGAGTTTAATCTTCAGCCAACTTGCTGAAGTAAGCCAAGTCATCATCCTCTGTCTCAAATGGAGGATCATCAGCTTCTACTTTAGGTGCTTTACGAACTTGTTCTTTGATAGTTTCAACAGTAGTTTTTGCTACTGGTGTTTCACCATTAAGACCAAGAACCTTTTCAAGACGAACCTTCAAGTCATCATAAGACTTGAATTCTTTCTCTGCAACCAACTCTGCAAGAGAGTGTTCTGCCTTCCAAATCTTTTCCAATTCATCGTCATCTTCCAATAGGACAGATGGTGCGGCAAATTCAGACTTGTCGTAGTTTTGGTAACCAGCAACTTTAGTGATACGCAACTTGAAGTTTGCACCAGTCCACATATCGAATGGGTTGATAGCAACTTCATCTTCGAAAGCAGGATTCATTGCACCTGTAATCTTCTCAAAAATCTTGGCACCGAACTTGAACAATTTAACTTGTCCTTCATTCTCTGGATGCTTAGGATCAGAAACGATATACACGTTAGCAATGTAATTCAACTTACGTTTTTGCTTACGGACGATTTCTTTGTTGGCTTCAATACCAGAATTCCACAACTTGTTGTTGTGT
>Ga0164297_10000710_pt1 | contig 39579 bp, 29 predicted proteins | sample GEODES058metaG_FD_113539 | JGI IMG/M metagenome (GOLD analysis project Ga0164297, IMG submission 113539) | Dystrophic lake water microbial communities from Trout Bog Lake, Wisconsin, USA - GEODES058 metaG | ecosystem: Environmental > Aquatic > Freshwater > Lake | place: USA: Trout Bog Lake... | reverse complement strand
CGGATTCCTGGAGGGTCCAGTAGCGGTGCTGCGGTCTCGGTGGCCTTGGGGATCTGTCACGCAGCTTTGGGCTCGGACACGGGTGGCTCGATCCGTATTCCAGCTGCCCTTTGTGGTTTGGTGGGCTTTAAAAATACCCAAAGTCGTGTGAGCATCAAAGGCACCGTGCCTCTCTCTCCCGCCATGGACACCGTGTGTGCAATCACTCATCACGTGAGGGATGCCATTGAACTGGACGGCGTGCTGTCGGGCCAACCCTTGGCGGTGACCCAGCGTGAACTAAAGGGCATGAGATTGCTGCTCCCGACCAGTGTGGTCTTGGATGAGTTGGATGACCGTGTTGCCAATGATTTTGATCGCACGTTGTCCACCTTATCGAAATTGGGGGCGCAAATCGTAAGACAAGAGCTCACTGTTCTCAAAGAAATGGCAGTGATCAATACACCAGCGGGTCTTTCTCCCATTGAGGCCTATGCTGAACACCACGCTTTATTAAAGGCCCATGAAGCACGGATCGATCCGCGAGTAGTGGTTCGGCTAAAGCAGGGTGAGGGAGTGAGCGCTGCACACTATTGGGATTTACTGAAAGCTCGAGCCCAATGGATCACTAAGATTCATCAAGCGTTAGAGGGTTTTGATGCGATGGTGTGTCCCACTGTGCCCATGGTGGCCCCGGCCATTGAGTCCTTGCGACATGACGATGAAGCCTTCGCCAAAGCCAATCGTTTGATGCTTAGAAACACCTCACTCTTTAATTTCTTAGACGGCTGCTCTATTAGCTTGCCTTGTCACACTTCTGGGGAACTCCCCACTGGAGTCATGTTGTCGCAAGTTGCCCACCAAGATGCAAACCTACTTGGCATTGCCTTGGGGGTGGAGTCGGGCTTACATCCCTTGAGACATTAAAGAGCTGAGTCTGGGTTTGGGCAGCGCTCGAGCCGGGTTCAATCGATGCAAAGCATCATGTCCACCAGGCTTCTTCCGCTGTAAGCGGGCTTGGGGCCGAGCGTCTCGTTGGGTAGACCTTGGCGGTTGAGCCAAAACGTATCCCAGCCGTACCAAGTTGCACCCATGGCGTCCCACGCATTGCTCGAGACAAACAATACGTGCTGGGGTGAGATGGAGAAATTCTCATGCACCAAGCCATAGCTTTTGGGGTGTGTTTTGAATTGCTTGGCGCTTTCAATGGAGATGATTTTGTCAAAATAGAGGGTCAACTCCGCGTGATCAATCACTCGCTTGAGCATGCTCATGTTGGCGTTAGAGAGCACCGCAGTTTGTCGGCCCAATTTTTTGAGTTGTATCAACACCTCTTTATTCTCTGCAAATGGACTGAGGTGATCGTAAGCCGTCATGAGCTGCTCGCGTGCAGTGGGTGAGAGGCTAAGTGACAATCGCGCGCAACTGTACTCTAGGGCTTTTTGAGTCAGATCCCAAAAAGGTTCAAAGTATTGTGATCCATTGGGGTTACTGGGATCACTCAACGAAATCAAACGGGTGTACTCAATTTGTTTGTCACGCCACAAGTTGGCCAAAGCAATGCCCTGCTGGGGGAATAATTGTTCTGCAGTTTGTGAAATGCTGTAGACATCAAAGAGTGTGCCGTAAGCATCAAAGACGATGAGTTGCTTCATGGGTAGAGGAGGTTGGGGCAGGACTAGGAGCAGGATTAGGGAGTAGACGTAGAGGTAGACGGCTTGGAGGTCTGGATTTGAAATTTCTCATGCTTACTCACCGAGGCCCCTGCATCCAATCGAAGACCGCGGTATCCCAGCAAAGACACCAGGATCAATGCTCCCACCAATGAAAACGCAAGCGTAAAGTCGTTGGTCTGAGGGTGATTGATGTCTCCTTGGCGAAGGTAAACACTTGCATGAATCATCGTGGCACCCAGAGCAACACCCACGCCTTGTGTGAGTTGCGCCATGGTGCTGAATAAGGTGTTGGCCCCACTCATTTGCTCAGAAGGTACATCGGCAAAGGCCATGGTTTGAATGCAAGTGAATTGCATCGATCGGGTGATGCCGTACACCAGCATGACCATGGCGATCAAAACAACAGAGGCGTTTGGGCTCAAGAGCCCAATGGCAAAGGCGGCACAAGCGGCCAGACAACCGTTGCCAAGTAAGATCGTTCGAAAACCAAAACGCCTGAGTAATTTTGGGGTGAATGGCTTTAGCCCCAAATTGCCAAGCATGGCCGAGAGAAGCAGGAGTCCTGAGGCAAAGGCGTTATAGCCAAAGGCCACTTGAAACATTAAAGGTGCTAGAAAGGGTGTCGCTCCAATGCACACCCGGGTAAGTGAGCCCCAAAAAAAGATGATGCCAAAGGTGTGCACTCGCAGGACCGAAAAGTTCAAGAGCGGAGACGGGTGCCGTTTGGTGTGAACCCAAGCCAACAAGCCCAACAAAGCACAGGCCAGAAATAGCTCTCCACATCGCACCGTCAAACCTTCATTTCCCAGGGACTCAACGCCCATGACAAAGCTTGCCAATCCAAGGCCAATGAGCAAAAACCCAATGAAGTCCAGCGGTCGTTTACTTTGTTCGCTTTGGTTGGAGATGTATTTTTTGATAAGCCACAGACCTATCAAGCCCAGAGGTACATTCAAATAAAAAATGTAATGCCAAGAAAAGTAAGTGGTGATAAAGCCGCCCAATGGCGGACCCACAATGGGTGCCATGAGTCCAGGCCAAGTGATGAGGGCCACCACTTTGACCAATTGGTCTTTGGGGGTGATCCTCAAGACGATGAGTCGGCCGACCGGCACCATCATGGCGCCTCCCATGCCTTGTAGGATACGGGCCAGGGTGAAGGCATGCACGGAGTCACTGAGGGCGCAGCCGATTGAGGCGAGCGTGAACACAGCCACGGCGCTTCCAAAGACGCGTTGGGCACCAAAGCGGTCCGCAAACCAACCACTCACCGGAATAAAAGCCGCCAAGGTGATTAAGTAAGAGGTAATGCCAATGCTCATGTCCACCGCACTCACGCCCATGGACAATGCCATTTGCGGCAAGGCCGTGTTGATGACTGAGCCGTCCAGATTTTCCATGAAAAAAGCACTGGCCACGATGAGGGGCACAATGTGTGAGGGTTGGAGGAGTTCTTTGAGTTTGGACATGGAAAAGCATTGTAGGTTCCAAACGAACACAATGATGCAAGTGCTCACTCAGACTTTTCCCTAGTTCTGGCTAAATCAATGCGTCAGTGCTATCCTTGAACCCATGGATACATTAGCCGCTTTGGCTTCAATGCTTCCAGTAGTGTCCAAGACAAGAAATTGAACCCTTTAGGATCCCCCATGCACGTTGCTTACCTGTGTGTTTTATTGGCTGGAATCACGCCTGTGATTTGCACCGCCATTGCCAAGTGGCAGTTCAAAGATTTTGATAATCACAACCCCAGAGAGTGGTTGAGCCGCCAAACTGGCTTTAGAGCCCGGGCCAATGCGGCGCAACACAATAGCTTTGAGGCGTTCCCTTTTTTTGCGGCAGCGGTGATCTTGGCCACTTTGAGCGCGGTCGATAGCCCTCGAGTGGACCAATTGAGTGTGGTGTTTATTGCTGCACGTTGGCTGTATGTGTTTTTCTACGTGACTGATCGCCCAACGCTCAGAACAATTTGCTGGACCGTGGCATATGTTTGTGTAGTGAGTCTGATGGCTTTGGCCATCTGAGGCCACAGATTTTTAATCTTCGGGCTCAATCGACCACCAATTGACAAGGCGCTTTGACTTGGTTGGTCTCGCGCATGGTCTCGCAGTACTGCAAGGCTTTTCGCTCTCCCTGGGCTGACATTTTGATGAACACCGAGCAACCATAGGCCATCTTCCTCTCATCGGTGCTGCTGTCAAAGGCCACTGCGCAGTGGCCAGTGTTACCCATATCGGGTTTTTGTTTGGCCCAATAATCGTACAAGGGACTGGGTAAATCTCGACTCCGAATGGTGGGGCCAGCGCTGTGGGCTAGGGTCACCTCAAGCATCATCCCTGCTGCGACCAAGGTCATTGTCAAAGGTCTTATAGAAAACATGTTTTGAAAGCGGTTGAGAGTCAACAAAAGAGTGGATTGCATCGTCAAGGCCTTTATCATGGTATGAAATCTATTCTAAGTCTTCAAAGTACTTTACAGTTTGAGCTAGCTCAGATGTCATCCATTGAACGACCTCAAGCGTTGTATTGACAACAGGTTAAATCCCATTGACCTGCAAGGCCAAAAGACCGAAGATGCAATTCTTGCCAACCCAAACAGCCTAATTCGAGGAGGCAACATGAAAAAATTAACTCTTTTAATATTCACAGCGCTTACCCTTGGCGCGAGTGTATCGAGTCAAGCGCATGGCTTTGGCCATTTTGGTGGGGGTCATGGGTACGTTCGTGGTGGCTACTACGGTGGTTGGGGGGTCCCCTTCGTCGCGGGTGCTTTGGTGGGGAGTGCTGCCTATGCGGCCACTTATCCAGCCTACAGCCCGGTCTATGTCAATCCGCCCGTGGTGGTGAACCCAGCCCCTGTGTACCAAGCCAGTCCTGGCGCACCTGTTGCTTACTACTGTCCAAGCTATCAACAATACTATCCCCAAGTCGCTACTTGTCCGGTGCCTTGGCAGCCCGTTCAGTAAGGGCTTATCCATTTCCGTGATACTAGGGTGAGGTCCATTTGAGACTGCGTTGCCGCTGCATTGTTGATTATTTCTCTTCACTTAAGAAAACCCCAAAGTCCTTGCCTTTGGGGTTTTTGCGTTGGGGCGGCAGGAATGATTCGAGTGGGTCGGACTCTCATTCAATTTGTGCAACAAACTGGCGCACGATGTCACAAGGTTCAAGGAAGGGGACACACATGGTTGGTCTGTCCATCTTATTAGGACTTGCGAGTTGGGATGCAGTGCAATACCTGCTCGATATTTGCTGGGTGTTTGCTCGAAAAATCAGTGATCCACCAAGGGCAGGGTAGCTTTTACTTTGAAAAATGACTAAAGATTGGCCAAGCTTTGAAGCCTTTTCTCTCCTGGCCGGTCTGAATATTTTTCAAGACGAGAGAATGTTTCAATCTCAACTTTGGCGTCTCTTTTGTGACCATAAACGTTGACCTTTAGCCATGCAAGCTCTTCTCTCAAAGCTTGCTCAGAGGATAAAACGCGACTCCAGCACTTGATCTCCCCATTCCAGCGATAGGACCGACTCTTTAAAAGATCTTTGCTCTCAAACGGAGAGCCAATGGCATAGACCTGGTGCTCGGTTTTTTCAATCGAGTCAAAGAGAGTTTGGGCCACGGTTTGATCTTCCAACGCCAAGTGCATATTCAAGACTTCCAATAGCGCCCAGCAGTCGGTCACTGCACGGTGGGCTTCATAGAAAAATCCTTGGAGCATTGTTAAATATTCCAGTTTTGCTGAACCCACTCCGTTGGCTCTCCAGTTCACATCGTGAATGCTGCACCCCCATGGCAGGGTTGCAAAAATCGGCCATCTGTTTTCAACAAAGGGACGATCAAAGCTTGCGTTGTGGGCAATCACCAAATTCACACCTTGAAGTAACTCATGCACCACTCGGTCGTCAATTTTCTTACCTTTGACCATCTCATCGGTGATGTGGTGAACTTGAGTGCTCTCAGGGGGGATCGGGAATCCAGGGTCCTCCAATTCGTTGAACACTCGCGAGACTCGCACCACCTTGGCGCTTTGTAATTCGTATTCAAAAACAATCATTCCCAACTCAATCACCCGATCACTTAAGCTGTTCATGCCCGTGGTTTCGGTGTCCAATACCACTCCCTTTAAGGTGCTCAGATGCTCGGCAGATGAGTCATCCGCGGTGAGCCATGGTGTTGGGCTTAAACGGCGCAACACCTTGTAGTCCGGGTTGGCTTGCAGGGCGCTTACAAGGGCAGGCCAGTCTTGGCTGGAGATGTCATTGGGATGAGGAATCATGTCTAGGCTTTTAAAAATGGGGGACACATTGACTGGGGTGCTTCGACCCATTGAGGGGCAATCCATGATGAGTCAAATGCAGGTGATGGGGGAACCCCAAGCAAATGTCAGCGGCACACTCAAGTGTACAAGGTCAACGTGCTCTCTGGCTCAGGGAAAAAAATCACTTTTCGTCTATCATTTCACTGCAGATTGCTTTGGGCTTGTCCGACTTTAACGAACATCGGCAGTGTGAGCCCAATGAGTGTGAGTGAGAGTCCGGCCACAAGTAGCACCAAGCCAGAACCCCAATAGGGAATAAGTTCCGTGCAAACAACGACCCCCAAGGACTGTCCCCCAAACAAAATGCATGCGAAAAGGGCCATGCATGTGCCCCTGCGATTGGGGTCAAGTTGAGTGGCCAAGGCTTGCATGGTGTTGTGAAACATAAAGAAGCCAAATCCTGCCAAAGTGAAGGCCAAGATGTCCACTCTCCAATCGGGCGCAAAACCAATGGACCCGTAAGCAACCCCAAAGGCAAGGGTCCCCAAGCGAATGAGTTGCTTCTCTCCAAGCCGACGAATTAACCACTTGGCGCCGATCATGTAGATGACACCGCCCAATCCAAAGAGCGCCACGATGGTTCCGGCTAGCGAGACGCGCAAGCCCTGTTGGTCATGGAGGTGAGTCGCTGAGATGGCCAGAGCCCCAAAGGCGATGCAACCCTCTAGGAAAATAAAACTCATCAGCCACCTAGCCCGAGCCTTGATGAGCACAGCCTTTGCATTGTCTGCAAAGGACAAAGACACTTCAGCTTGATCGTCTAAGCCAAGCCCTTGATTGTGAGCTCTTGCGTTGGGGTTGGACCACAACACCCACCCCACGACAAAAAAGACTGCACTGACTGTCCCAAAGGCCCATCGCCAACCCAGCGTATCCGTGAGAAGCCCGCCCACCAATTGTCCCGCCACAATTCCCATGGTCGATCCCAATCCAACCTTGGCCAGGGTTTCTTGACGGATTTGATAGACCACCGAGTCACCCACCCAAGCTAGCCCCAAGGGAATGATGGCAGCTGTGCAAGTTGCGGTCAAGACTCGACAAAACACCAAAAAGGGCAAACTCCAAGCCAATGCACTGCCTAAGCACCCCAAGCTACAACCCAACGTTGCAAGCGATAGAACTCGGTACTTGCCGTAGCGATCCCCCAAGGGGCCAAAAAAAACTTGCATGAGGCCATAGGTGATGGCGAAAAATGAAATCACATGAGCCGCTTGTGCTCGCTCAACGTGGAACTCTTGCGCGAGTTGTGGGAGCATGGGGTCGCACAGCCGTTGAATCGTCATGCTGGAGAACGTGGCAAAAGACAAGTGAAAAATTGCCCTGCGAGTCGAGGGCTCAATCACGGGGGGCAAAGATTCAGACATGGGGCGGTTTGGGCTCTGGACAAAAGAGGTGCGGGGCTTTGGGGCTCGTCAAGTAGAGGGCAGATTGGAGGTCTTTGTACTTGATTTGTTGACAGTGGAGCTGTCAATAAAAGGTGACAGGGTATTTTAGTAAGCGCTCTCTAAAGAGTGCTTGGAGTGGCCCAATGGTCTTGCATTCAAAAGGATCACCTCTATACTTGAATCATATTGCGATGCATCAAAATTGCAGACAAGAAATCCCATTATCCTTTGAATTTAGAACACTCGGAGAAACTCATGACACTTACCCCTGAACAAATCATGGCTGCCAACAAATCCAATTTGGAGACATTGGTAGGATTGACCACCAAAGCCTTTGCTGGCGTTGAGCAACTCATTGAGCTCAATTTGGCGGCCGCCAAATCAGCCATGAGCGACACCAAAGACGGTACGCACGCTGTGTTGAGTGTGAAAGATGCGCAAGAACTGTTGGCTCTTCAGTCAAGCATGTTCCAGCCCTTGGCAGAAAAGGCCGTGACCTATAACCGTCATTTGTATGATATTGCCAGCACCACGGGTGGCGAGTTCACTCAAGTGATTGAGGCTGAGATGGCCAAGAGCCAAAAAATGTTTCAAGACATGTTCGATAACATGGCCAAAAACGCTCCTGCAGGTTCTGAGTCTGCTGTGACGGCTTTTAAAACCGCAGTTTCTGCTGGTAATACCGCCTTGGAGTCAGTTCAAAAAGCCGTCAAGCAAGCCACTGAAATGACCCAAGCCAACGTTAAAACCATGAGCCAACAAGCCATGAATGCGGCCAAGCCAGCCAGTAAAAAACGCTAAGACTTGGGCCTGAGGCTTTAACTTTTTAACCTCGGTGTTGTTGAATGGGTTGGAGTTGAGTCAAGGCGTCTTGGTTTAATCAATCGGGCGGAAGAGGAAACTCTTTCCGCCCTTTTTTTACGTTTGTGTTGTGCGTTGTGGTGAGCCAGTCTTCACGCCCAGTGCGACCTCTTTGATCAGTGCCGGTCCTTGGTAGATGAGTCCGCTATAGAGTTGCACGCAGTCTGCACCGGCCAACATTTTCTCAACTGCATCGTCTGCGCTCAGGATGCCCCCCACACCGATGATGGGGAAATGGGGTCCCAAGAGACTTCTTAATTCTCGGATCGTGTCGTTGCTGCTTTTCAGTAGCGGTGAGCCCGACAGTCCACCCGCTTCATCGCCAAAGTTCAGATGTGCCACTCGATCTTTATTGAGCGTCGTGTTGGTCGCAATAACACCCCAGAGTCCTTGCTTCGCGCTTTCGTCGACTGGGCACAGGCGCTTAAGGGTAAGCGCAAAAAGGCTCAACTCTTCATCGTTCATATCCGGTGATATTTTGATCATCATGGGAACACGGCGAGCAGTGTGCTGCATCAATTCTTGTCGCTTTTGATCCAGTGAGGTAAGCAATGCAAACAACGCCTCATCCGATTGCAAGGTGCGCAGGTTCTTGGTGTTGGGGCTAGAGATGTTGATGGTCACGTAATCTGCATAAGGGTAGACCGCCTCCAATGCAAGCAAATAGTCCGACTGAGCTTGCTCAATCGGGGTGATGGCATTTTTACCAATATTGAGTCCCAGCAATGCGGGCGAGGATTTGGGTTTAAGAAGGTGGTGGCTTTGATGGATATGATTAACAAAGCTGTCGGTTCCTTCATTGTTGAACCCCAATCGATTGATGATGGCCTTCTCGTCGGGTAGTCTAAAAATTCGCGGCTTTGGGTTCCCGGCTTGAGCTTTGGGCGTGACGGTCCCCACCTCCACAAAGCCAAAACCCATGCTGGCCCAAGCATCAATGCAGCGCGCGTTCTTGTCCAGTCCCGCTGCCAATCCCACCCGATTGGGGAAGTTGAGGCCACACAAACGCAGTGGATCCTCTATTCGAGGCATTCGGTACAAGGCTGCCAAAGGAGTTCTTTGGGTTTTTTCAAGAAATGACACCATGTGGTCATGGACTTGTTCTGGGTCTAGCGCAAAAAATAGTGGTTTGATCAGGGAATATGGCACCAGCATGAGGGTAAACTTCTTGTGAGATGAGAGAAAGAATTTAGAACGTGGTTCAGACCCGCACGGTCAGGTATTTCTTTCCTTGGTGGTTAAATCGTTTGCAAGGTCAGGAGAATATCACGTGAGTACCATGTCCCCCCAAGATGCGCTCAAAGCGCAGGTTGCACAAGCAGCATTGTCCTTCATTAAGCCAGGTGCCTGGGTGGGCGTTGGAACGGGCTCGACCGTGAATTTTTTTATTGACGCCTTAGCCTCATCAGGTTTGCCACTGGCGGGTACAGTGTCGAGCTCTGAGGCTTCGAGTGCTAGGCTTGCCAAGTTGGGGATTCCTGTTTTTGCCAGCCAGCAGGTGGCTGAGCTGGATGTCTATGTCGATGGTGCGGATGAGATCGAATCACACGGCTACATGATCAAAGGGGGCGGGGCCGCGCTCACCCGTGAGAAGATTGTGGCCGCTCAATCCAAGCAGTTCATTTGCATTGCCGATGAGTCCAAATGGGTGAACATACTGGGGACTTTCCCCTTGCCCGTGGAGGTGATCCCCATGGCAGCAGCACAGCTCATTAAAAGTTTTGAGGCATTGGGCCCGCAGGTGCATGCCCAACTTCGCCTCAAAGATGGACAACCCTTGGTGACGGATAACTCGCAACACATTTTGGATGTGAGGGGACTGGAGATCAAGGATCCTTTGTCCTTTGAGTCCCAGGTCAGTCAATGGCCGGGTGTGGTCACGGTGGGAGTGTTTGCGCACCAAAAAGCCCATATTTGTCTACTCGGAACCGCTCAAGGCGTGAAGACATTGCACTTTTAAGCGTCTATTTTTAAGCGACATGTTTAAGCGACATGTTTAAACGACTGGTTTTGAGTAAGCCCCAACGCTAGATAGCTCAAGCGGTTGTCTTGAGTTAGAACCTTGCCAGTGTTGAGCCTAGGCTTCGAACTTACGTTCAATACGCATTGCATGGGTCTGACAACTGAGCGCAAGGCCCACGTGATCAAGCCGTAGGTAAGGACTCACTCATGCCTTGGTGCCGCAAAAGTGCATCCATCTCTGGAGCCCGTCCGCGAAAGGCAATGAATGACTCCAGCGCTGGGCGAGAGCCACCAACTTGAAGAATTTCTTTTAAAAAGCGTTGGCCTGTGCGAGGGTCAAAGTCACCTTGGTCTGTCATGGTGTCTTCAAAGGCACCATAGGCATCGGCACTCAAGACCTCGGCCCATTTGTAGCTATAGTAGCCCGCGGCGTAACCGCCACTAAAGATGTGACTAAAGCTGTGTGCACTGCGCACCCAATCGGGGCTTGGGATGACGCTCACCTGTGCTTTAACTCGCGAGAGCATGTCTTGGACATCTTCTACAGGCGAGGCTTGGCTGTGCATGAGCATATCAAAGAGCGCAAATTCCACTTGTCTTAAGGTTTGCAATCCACTTTGATAGTTCCGAGCCTTGAGCATTCGATCAAAAAGCGCTTTGGGCATGCGCTCGCCCGTCACAGCATGCTGGGTCATGGGTTCAACCACTGACCACTCCCAGCAAAAGTTCTCCATCCATTGGCTTGGAAGCTCCACGGCATCCCACTCCACGCCGTTGATGCCGGAGACATCGCGCACGTTGACCATTGAGAGCATGTGGTGCAGTCCATGGCCGAATTCATGAAACAGCGTGATGACATCATCATGGGTGAGCGTTGCTTCTGAGGTGCTGGTGGCATTGGCGAAATTGCACACCAAGTGGGCAATGGGCTTTTGCAGTGTGCCCACATCAGGTCTGAGCCAGCGGCATTGGGCATCATCCATCCAAGCGCCTCCGCGCTTACTTTGTCTGGCGAAAGGATCGAGGTAGAACTGCGCAACCAAGTCACCAGCCTGGGTGATGTTATAAAACCTGACATCTTCGTGCCAAACGTTGGCTTGGGTTGGGGTGATGGTCACACCAAAAAGTTTTTGAATGAGACCAAAAAGCCCCTTTAAAACGCTCTCAAAAGGAAAGTATGCCTTGACCTCTTGTTCGCTAAAAGCGTAGCGCGCTTCTTTCAGTTTTTCTCCAATGTAAGTCCAGTCCCAAGCCTGGGGATCTTGGATACCTATCTCTTTGGCATACTTTTTAAGATCCTCCAGGTCTCTCAGAGCATGGGGCTTGGCACGACGTGCCAGCGTTTGTAAAAAGTCAATGACCTCGCTGGCCGATTGGGCCATCTTGGGCTCCAGGGAGAGGGCGGCAAAATGTTCGAAGCCCAAAAGTTGAGCCTCAACGTGTCGTAAGCGCAAAATCTCTTGCATCACCGAGGTGTTGTCAAAAATCAAGGCGCTGCTCTCGGCTTGGTCAGAGGCTCGGGTTTGGTACGCTTGATAGAGTTTTTGGCGCAGTTGGGTGCTGTTGGCATACTGCATGATCGGCAAGTAGCAAGGCATCTTCAAGCTCAAGCGGTATCCCCCTTGGCCCTGAGCCGTGGCGGCTTCTTTGGCGGCTTGGATCACGTCCTCTGGCACACCGTCAAGCTCGAAGCGCTCAGCCAAATAAAACCAAGCGTCAGTGGCGTCGAGTACGTTTTCGCTGAATTTTTGCGTTAATTGAGCGAGTTGCTCTTGGACTTGAGCGTATTGGATTTTTTTGTCGTCCTTTAGCTGAGCGCCGCCCAAGATGAAGTTGCGCAAAGCCAATTTCAGGGCTTGATGAGCGTGTGCGTGCAAGGCCTCAGTTGAGACACTGGCGTACTGCTTGAACAATTCTTCATTCGATCCAAGTTGTGTCCAAAATTCAGTGACCTTGGGCAGCACTTGGTTGTAGGCCTGACGAAAGGGGGCCGAGTCCATGACAGCGTTCAAGTGATTGATCATCCCCCAAGCGCGGCTCAAGCGTTCAACGGGCACATCCAAGTGCAATTCAATGGAGTCCCAATCGGCTTTGAAGTCTGGCTTTAAAACCTGATCCAATCCTGCCTGGGCTTGTTCAATCAAGTGGTCCATGGCGGGTTCAATGTGCTCGGCCTTGACCTCGTCAAAACGGGCTGGGCCAGAAAAATCGAGCAAGGGATTGGAGGATGTTGGCATTGAGGCGTTGCTGACAGGAGAGGTCTTGGTGGATGGCATAGGATTTGTGGCCTTCAAAGTGTCATCAAGCGGACAGGCTTGGGGTGGCGATGGAGGTTTGAGCCGCATCCAAGGTGTTGGCCAAAAGCATGGTGATGGTCATTGGGCCCACGCCACCAGGGACCGGTGTAATGAAGGACGCCACGCTACGAACCGCTTCAAAATCGACGTCCCCACACAATTTGCCTTGATCATCACGGTTCATCCCCACATCAATGACCACAGCCCCAGGTTTGACCATGTCTGCTGTAATCAAGCGCTGGATCCCCACCGCTGCCACCAACACGTCAGCTTGCAAGGTGATCTCTTTGAGGTTGCTGGTTTGGCTGTGACAAATGGAGACCGTTGCATTCCTTTGCAGTAGCATCAAAGCCATGGGCTTGCCAACAATATTGGAGCGGCCCACCACAACGGCATGTTTGCCGCTCAAATCATAGCCAATCGAGTCGAGCATTTTCAAGCAACCATGGGGAGTGCAGGGCCAAAAGCCTTGGGCGCCGCACATCAAAGCGCCCGCACTCTCGAGGTGAAAGCCGTCGACATCCTTTTGAGCGGAGATGGCTTGAATCACCGCTTGGGGGTCAATGTGTTTAGGCAGTGGCAGTTGAACCAAAATGCCATGAACGCTTGAATCATGATTGAGTCGATTAATTTCTTGCAGCAACTGCGCTTGGGTCATGTCAGCCTCAAACTGCAGCAATAGAGATGTCATTCCAATTTCTTTGCAAGCCAGTACTTTATTTTTTACATACACTTGGCTAGCGGGATTGTCGCCCACCAAAATCACCGCCAAACCTGGCTGCACGCCCTGAGAGAGCAAGTCTTTAACGCGTTGCCCATAGTCCAGTCTGAGGTTTTGTGATAACTGTCGTCCGTCAATGATTTGTGCGCTCATGGCTAGTGTTGTTCTCAGGTGGGTGGATGAGGCTCACAGCGATGACTACAAATTGGACTGGAGCCCCAAAAGGAAAGCCTCCAGGCCAGAGTGAAGTTCTGGAGCTCGAGGCTTGAGGGGGGGAGGGTGTGAGAAAAATTTAGCCAGCTGTTTTGGCGGTGGTCGAGCCCAAGGCAATTTTGAGCAAATCGGCCACAGTGTTGGCGTTGAGTTTTTCCATGATGTTGGCTCGGTGTGCTTCCACCGTTTTGATGCTGATGCCAAGATCGTCTGCGATTTGTTTATTCAATCGACCGGCAACAATGCGCTCCAGAACTTGGGCCTCACGACTGGTGAGTTTGGACATCAAGGCGTCGCGAGAGGCCGCTTGTTGGTGCCCTGCAAAAGACTCTTTGGCTTTTTCAAGCATTTGTTCCACCAAGGGGACAAGGTCTTCTTCTTTGAACGGCTTTTGGATAAAGTCCATGGCGCCTTTTTTCATGGTGTCAACCGCCATAGGCACATCACCGTGTCCAGTGATAAAGACAACTGGGAGTGGGGAATTCTTTTCGGTAAGTTTTTCTTGAAGTTCCAAGCCACTCATGCCACCCATGCGAATGTCAACGATCAAGCAGGCGACCTCTCTGGGGTCATAACGATTCAGGAATGTTTCTGCTGAATCGAAACAACGCACGCGGTAATCCTTGCCCTCCAAGAGCCACTGCAAGGAGTCACGCACAGCCTCGTCATCATCGACGACATAAACGGTGCCTTTTTTTGGAATCAAGCTCATCATTTGTTCCCCAATAACCAATAATTATGAAAAATGAGACCTCTAAGTGTATCGCTTATTGGACGACCAATTCTTCGTGAGCTGGTAGCCAAAAGGAAAAGCAACATCCAATGACCTCATCACCATTGTAGATGTTTTGTGCTTGCATTCGGCCTTGGTGAGACTCGACAATGCTTCGACACAAATTCAGACCAATGCCCATGCCTTCTGTTTTGGTGGAAAAGAAAGCCTCGAAAAGTCGCTCGAGCGCTTCAGGGGCCAGTCCGAGGCCAGAGTCCGTGACAGTGAATTCGATCACTTGTTGTGAGTCAATGATTTGTGGAGTGACTTTCATCTCCACATGCCGGTGGTTACTCTCACGTTTGGCGTTGTCAATTGATTCAGCCGAATTTCGAAGCAAGTTGACGAGCACTTGTTCAATCAAAATGGGCTCGACCATGACTGGGGGAAGGCTTGCTGAGATGTAGTGCGTGAGTTTGACTTGGCGGCGTTTGAATTCAATCTCGGTGAGCTCAACAGCCTCCATCACAATCATGCCAATATTGGCCAAGCTGCGGTTGGGTTCACTGCGTTTGACAAAGCTGCGGATGCGCTGAATGATCTGTCCTGCGCGCTGGGCTTGGTGGGAGGTCTTCTCCAGCGCCAACAATAAGTCCTCCTCTTGCAGTTGACCCCGTTTGATGCGCGAGACAATTCCAGTGCAGTAGTTGCTGATGGCCGTCAGTGGTTGATTGAGCTCATGCGCAACGCTTGAAGCCATCTCACCCATGGTCACCAAACGACTCAAGGACTGAGCGCGTTCGGTTTGAATGGCTTGTTGCTCCTCGGCTTGACGACGAGGGGTGATATCCGTGGCAATGATCATTTGTGCCAATCTGCCATCCACCCAGTTCAAGTATCGTGACCTGACCTCTAGCCATTTGGCCAAGCTTGGGATAAAGATCTCGGCGTTTTCAGAAAAAGTGCGTTCTAAGTTCTGAGAGGGTAAGCCCGCCAAATCGTCTGCATCCTGGGCCAAATTGTTCATCATTTGAATGGACTCAAAGGCTTCGTCAATCATTTGGAGATGGCCTTCACTTCTTGCACCAAACCATTGTCGGTACAACTTGTTGGTGAACAGCATCTCATTGGACCCGATGGGCGTGACAGAGACCGAGGCATCCAAGGCTTCAAGCACAGTGGTGAAGCGTTCATAGGACGCAGAAAGTTGTTGCCGAATTCGGTTGGGCTCGGTGATATCGGTCATGGAAGTCATCCAACCCGATTGCGAACCCTTGGCATCGACCAAGGGTGAGACATAGAGTCGCGCATCAAAGAGCGTGCCGTCACGTCGCTTGACCCTCACTTGCAGTCCTGTTTGGGTATGGTTCCCACTCAACTCCTCTGCCAATTTGGCTGCCAAGACCTCGCGGTCCGCATCGGGCCAGTAAGGGAATGGGGGATACTGACCCACCAAGTCCTCCTCAGCCCAGCCCGTCATCTGACAAAAAGCGGCGTTCACATAAGTGATGCAGCCATTCATGTCCATGGCTCGCATACCCGTCAGTACCGAGTTCTCCATGGCTCGCCTAAAGTTAGTCTCTGCGATCAACGCCTCTTGGGCTTGAAGACGACGGCGTGTGTGGCGCCATGTGCCAATGAGCATCCAAGCGGTCAGTAAACTAAGCAAGGTGATCATCCAAAAAAGTCCATTTCCAATCACCCCCTGTGAGGTGCGAAAGGCTTGGGCTTTGAGGATTAAGCCATTTCCCACAGGTGCAATGGGGACCTCATAAAGGTAGGGCGGCTTGATCCATGGGGCCAAGTAGGCGGCCCGAACGCTGGGTTTGATCACTTGGCCGCTGAGCAGGTGTTGATTTTCGTCCCAAATGGAGATAGCAACTCGGTCAATGACCTCAGGCGGAATGACAAACCGCATGAGACCGTCGATCTTGTACTCCAACAAAAATACGCCATTGAAATTACCTTTGTCCACAAAGGGGACCAAGAGTTGGAGTTGAGGCTCAGGAGCGTCGTTGCTAGCGGCGTCGATTGTGCTTGGGGGAGCATAGGCGAGTTGCTGCCGATGTTTGACCCACTCAAACGTTCTAATTAAGCTTGGGCTCTTGAGCGTGTCTCCTAAAAGATGGATTTGCGGGGTTTGAACGCCAGAGCCTGCGTAAGAGTATTTCACCCGCATTTTGGCGTCCAGCCAACTCACAGCAGAGACCTCGGGGTAGTGAGAGACGATGGAGATTGCTTGCTTGGGGAACTCCGCTTCAGACATCTCCCCAGTGGCAATGTCACGCGACAAGCGAAGCACCTGTTCTTGGCGCTCTAAGAGTCGGATCCTTAAGCGTTGTTGAGCGTATTCGGTGTCACGTCGAACCGTTTCTTCTTCACGCAAAATTTCTTCGTATCTCAAATAGCCAAAGGCCGTGGCGATGGCGGCAAAGAAAAAGATGACCGCTGTGAGCGGCGCCATCAAGGCAAACCGGTCTTGTCGGCTCGGGCTTTGGCTGCGCCACCACCTAGTCCAAGTCTTTAAGACAACTTTCAAGGGTGAGCGTATCGTGAGCATGAGTCTGAGCATGAATTCATTTTAGTGGCACTTGAGTGGCCACTCGATGTGTTGAAGTGTCAAAGTTTCAGGGACCCTTTGAATCGACTTTTTGTTTTCTGAATTTCATAATACAAAAACAGTTAGCATAATTTGAAATTAATTTATTTTGTGTGATAATCTTTAAAAATAATCCATCCTATAGATATCAGGAGACAAGCCATGTCCGCTTTGCCCAATGAACAGCGCACCTTTGCGCTCAATGATGCCGATAGCCAAGAAACTCGCGAGTGGCTTGATGCATTGAGTGCAGTTATTCAAAACGAGGGCACAGAGCGAGCCCACTTCTTGATTGAGCAACTTCTCGAGCACGCCAGAGAGAGTCGAATTGACTTGCCGTTCTCTGCCAACACTGGATACGTCAACACCATCGACACAGAGGAGGAGGAGGTGTGTCCGGGCAACATCGAAATCGAGGAGCGTTTGCGTGCTTATATGCGCTGGAATGCCATGGCCATGGTCGTCAAAGCCAATCGCCATCATCCTGAGGACGGCGGAGATTTGGGCGGCCACATTGGCTCATTCGCGTCCTTGGCCCATTTGTTTGGTGCGGGCTTTAATCATTTTTGGCACGCTGAAAATGAAAACCACGGTGGTGACTTGCTCTATATCCAAGGTCACGTCTCGCCCGGTGTATACGCCAGAGCCTACCTTGAAGGGCGCTTAAGTGAGGAGCAACTGCTGAACTTCCGACAAGAAGTCCACGGTAAGGGCTTATCAAGCTACCCCCACCCCAAGCTCATGCCCGAGTTTTGGCAATTCCCCACCGTCTCAATGGGCCTAGGCCCATTGATGGCCATCTATCAAGCTCGGTTTTTAAAGTACTTGCACGCTAGAGGCATTGCCAACACCGAGAACCGGAAAATCTGGGTGTTTTGCGGCGATGGTGAGATGGATGAGGTGGAGTCCTTGGGCGCGATTGGATTGGCAGCTCGTGAAAAACTGGACAATTTGATTTTCGTCATCAACTGCAACTTACAGCGCCTTGATGGCCCCGTGCGAGGTAACGGCAAAATTATTCAAGAGCTCGAGAGCGAGTTCAGGGGTTCAGGCTGGAACGTGATCAAGCTCATTTGGGGCAGCAATTGGGATAACCTCCTGGCCAAAGACCACGACGGCGCCTTGAGACGCATCATGATGGAGACCTTGGACGGTGACTACCAGGCCTTCAAGGCCAACGATGGTGCCTATGTACGTCAACATTTCTTTGGTCGCGACCCCAAGACCCTAGAGATGGTGGCCAAGATGAGCGACGATGAAATTTGGAATTTACGTCGCGGAGGACATGATCCTCAAAAGGTCTACGCCGCTTACGCCAAGGCCGTGAAACACAAGGGTCAGCCCACTGTACTGCTGATTAAAACCGTCAAAGGTTTTGGTATGGGCAAAATTGGTGAAGGGAAAAATACTGTTCACCAAACCAAAAAGCTCACCGACGAAGATATCAAAATCTTTCGGGACCGATTCAATATTCCGGTACCTGACAGTGAGCTCTCAAAGTTACCGTTCTACAAGCCCGCAGACGACACGCCCGAGATGCAGTATTTGCACCAGCGCCGCAAAGCGCTTGGGGGCTACTTGCCCGCTCGACGTGTCAAAAGCGAGGAGACCTTCACGGTACCGGCTTTGGAGACTTTCAAGTCCATCCTTGAGCCTACGGTTGAAGGTCGTGAGATCTCGACCACCCAGGCCTATGTGCGCTTTTTAACGCAGCTCCTAAGAGACCCAGCACTTGGCTCAAGAGTGGTCCCAATTTTGGTGGACGAGGCCAGGACCTTTGGTATGGAAGGCCTCTTTAGGCAAGTGGGCATTTATAACCCCGCTGGCCAGCAGTACACCCCGGTCGACAAAGACCAAGTCATGTACTACAAAGAGGACAAAGCTGGGCAGATCTTGCAAGAAGGTATCAATGAAGCGGGCGGCATGAGTTCTTGGATCGCAGCGGCAACGTCATACTCGACCAACAACCGCATCATGATTCCGTTTTATGTCTACTACTCCATGTTTGGCTTTCAGCGCATTGGGGACTTGGCCTGGGCCGCAGGGGACATGCAAGCGCGTGGCTTCTTGCTCGGAGGAACCTCTGGGCGAACTACATTGAACGGAGAAGGCTTGCAACACGAAGATGGTCATAGCCACATTTTGGCGGGCACCATTCCTAACTGTTTGAGTTACGACCCAACCTTTGCCCACGAAGTGGCTGTGATCATGCAAGATGGTCTGAAGCGGATGGTCGAAAAGCAAGAAAATGTTTTTTACTACATCACGCTCTTGAATGAGAACTACCCTATGCCTGGCCTCAAAGCCGGTACCGAAGAGGAAATCATCAAGGGTATGTACCTCCTGAGCGAGGGCGAGGGTGCCAAGAAAGCTCCCCGAGTGAACCTGTTGGGCTCGGGCACCATTCTTCGTGAATCCATTGCCGCTCAAGCTCTTTTGAAAAAGGACTTTGGTGTGGTGGCCAACGTGTGGAGTTGCCCAAGCTTTAATCAACTCGCCCGCGAAGGCCAGGCGGTAGAGCGTTGGAACCTACTCCACCCAGAGAAAACGCCACAAACTTCATTTGTCTCCTCGCAATTGGGCCGTCACGAGGGTCCTGTGGTGGCCTCAACTGACTATATGAAATCCTATGCTGAGCAAATCCGAGCTTTCATCCCCAAAGGCCGCAGCTACAAGGTCTTGGGTACTGACGGCTTTGGACGAAGCGATTTCCGCTCCAGACTGCGCGAGCACTTTGAGGTCAACCGTCACTACATCGTGCTAGCGGCCTTGAAAGCGCTCAGCGAAGATGGTTTGGTGCCCGCGTCCAAAGTCTTGGAGGCCATTGAGAAGTATCAGATCAATACCGAAAAAATCAATCCATTGAACGCCTAAATTCAGGAGACACTGCATGAGTACAGTCGAATTAAAAGTGCCTGATATTGGGGATTTCGATTCCGTGTCAGTCATTGAAATCATGGTCAAAGTGGGCGACGCCATCGAGCTCGAGCAGTCGCTCATCACTGTGGAGTCTGACAAAGCCTCCATGGAAATTCCCTCCAACGTGAAAGGGGTGATCACTGAGCTCAAGGTCAAACTTGGCGATCATGTGAAGGAGGGCAGTGTGCTCGCCTTGGTGAGTTTGGCTGCCTCAGATGCTGCCCCCACACCCGCCATTGCGCCTTCAGCACCCGAGTTAAAACCAGCGGCAGCGGTGACCAGCGAAGCTCCTGCTCCGGCACTGGCTTCGGTGCAAGCTGCACCGTCACCTGCTCCGGTAAGCCAAGCTGCTGCCACTTCTGCAGTCACGCCAGCTCACGAGCCTACCCAAACGCTTGCCACACTCACGCAAGTGCCCCATGCTTCACCTTCGATTCGTAAACTCGCCCGAGAGTTGGGTGTGCCTCTGGGTGAGGTCAAGGGATCGGGGCCCAAGGGTCGAATCTCTTTGGAGGACATCCAGGCCTTTTCTCGTCGCGTCATGAGTGGTGAGACGCAAACGCTGGCCCAAGCAGCATCCTCCTCCAGCCGTCCTCAAGGCGCGGCAGGTTCAGGTGAGGCGCTAGGGTTGTTGCCATGGCCCAAAGTGGATTTTGCTAAATTCGGCCCCATCGAGCGCAAAGAAATGGGGCGTATTAAAAAAATCTCTGGCGCGAACTTGCATCGCAATTGGGTGATGATCCCCCACGTGACCAATCACGATGATGCGGACATCACTGACTTGGAGGCCTTTAGAGTGCTCTCCAATAAAGAGAATGAAAAAAGTGGCGTGAAAATTACCATGCTGGCCTTTTTGATTAAAGCCTGTGTGAGTGCGCTCAAGAAATTCCCTGACTTCAATGCCTCACTCGACGGTGAGGAGTTGGTTTATAAGCATTACTATCACATCGGTTTTGCTGCAGATACACCCAACGGCTTGATGGTGCCTGTGATCAAGGATGCTGATAAAAAAGGCATTCTTGAAATCTCCTCGGAGATGTCAGATTTGGCCAAAAAAGCGCGTGAAGGCAAGCTCGGACCGGCCCAAATGACGGGCGCATGTTTCACCATCTCCTCTTTGGGCGGTATTGGTGGGCGTTATTTCACTCCTATCATCAACGCGCCTGAAGTGGCAATCTTGGGTGTGTGTAAGAGTCAAACTCAGCCAGTATGGAATGGACAAGCGTTTGAGCCGCGTTTAATCTTGCCTCTCTCACTGAGTTGGGATCACCGCGTGATCGATGGGGCACAAGCTGCCCGTTTCAATGCCCATTTGGCACAAATTTTGGCCGATTTCCGTCGCGTTTTACTTTAAGAAAGTCCATCCATGGCAACCCTAGACATCAAGGTCCCTGATATTGGTGACTTCAGTGAAGTGGCGGTGATTGAAATCTTGGTCAAGGTGGGCGACCACGTCAAAGCCGAGCAAAGCTTGATCACTGTCGAATCAGATAAAGCCTCGATGGAGATTCCTTGCTCCCATTCCGGGGTTGTCAAAGAGCTCAAAGTCAAACTCTCAGACAAAGTGAAAGAGGGCAGTGTGCTCTTGACCTTGGAGGTGCAAGAGAGTGCCCAGGATGCCACAACGGCCGGCCAGGCACCGAGTACGGCCCCTTCAACTCAAGCAGCACCGTCAACCCAAACCTCGGCTCCAATAGCAGCCCCAACAGCAACCCCAATCGCGCCCCCTAGCAGTGCGGCCATTTTGTCCCCATCTCCCGCTCCCACCCAAACCGACTGCGATGTGTTGGTCTTGGGGGGTGGTCCTGGGGGGTACTCTGCCGCTTTTAGAGCCGCCGACTTGGGACTCAAGGTGATTTTGGTCGAGCGCTACAGTGCGTTGGGCGGCGTTTGTTTGAACGTGGGTTGTATCCCCTCCAAAGCGTTATTGCATGTGGCCAGTGTCATGGATGAGGTCTCTCATTTGGCGGCCATGGGGGTAAGCTTTGCGCCCCCTAGCGTTAACTTGGATCAACTCAGAGCTCATAAGGATAAAGTGATCTCCAAACTCACGGGCGGCTTGGGAGCCATGGCCAAGATGAGAAAAGTGGAGGTCGTGCGAGGCTTTGGATTTTTTGAAGGACCCCATTCGTTGAAGGTCGAGGAGACCCAAGGCAGTGCACAAGAAAAGACCGGTAAAACACGCTCCCTCACCTTCAAGAGCGCCATCATCGCCGTAGGCTCCCAAGCAGTTCGTTTGCCGTTCATGCCAGACGATCCTCGGATTGTGGACAGCACCGGCGCACTCAAGCTTCAATCAGTGCCCAAGAAAATGTTGATTTTGGGCGGTGGCATTATTGGCCTAGAGATGGGAACCGTCTACAGCACCCTGGGGGCACGTTTGGATGTGGTGGAGATGATGGACGGTCTCATGCAAGGTGCAGACCGAGACCTGGTGAAGGTTTGGCAAAAAATGAATGCCCCACGTTTTGATCAGATCATGCTCGGGACCAAAACCATTGGTGCTGTTGCTACTAGCAAAGGCATTGAGGTGAGTTTTGAGAGTCCCAAAGGGGTCACCAAAGAAACCTACGACTTGGTGCTCCAAGCTGTGGGAAGAAGTCCCAACGGTAAGAAAATCAAAGCCGAGGCCGCTGGAGTGTCAGTCACAGATCGTGGTTTTATCGGTGTTGATATTCAGATGCGAACCAATGTTGCCCACATCTTTGCGATCGGAGATGTGGTGGGGCAACCCATGTTGGCTCACAAGGCGGTGCACGAGGCCCATGTGGCTGCTGAGGTTGCAGCCGGCGCCATCTTGGGCGATGCAAAGTTGGCTCAGAGTGCTTTCAACGCCCGAGTTATTCCAAGCGTGGCCTATACCGATCCAGAAGTGGCTTGGGTGGGTCTCACCGAGGACCAAGCCAAAGCCAACGGCATTGCCGTCAAAAAAGGCTTATTCCCTTGGGCTGCATCAGGGCGTGCCATCGCCAACGCTCGAGACGAAGGCTTTACGAAATTGCTCTTTGATGATTCTCCCGATTCCCATGGGCACGGAAAAATCCTTGGTGGAGGAATGGTGGGTACCCATGCTGGCGACATGATTGGTGAGGTGGCATTGGCCATCGAGATGGGAGCCGATGCGGTGGATATTGGCAAAACCATTCACCCCCATCCGACTTTGGGTGAGACCATCGGCTTGGCCGCAGAGGCCGCGCATGATTCATGCACCGATTTACCCCCAGTCAAGAAAAAATAAGGGCTCTCAGTTTTGCTCTGCAGTCAAAGGCGTTAGCGCATTGACTGATGGGGAACCAGATGGCAATGCCGATGCGGGCTGTGATGGCGCAGTGGCGGCATTGCTGGTTGGGCTGGTCAGTCCAAATGGTAAGTTGGGTAAATTGGGCAAACTGGGAAAACTCGGTAAGCCGGGTAACCGCTTGGGCAACTCGCTCAACGTGCTCACCGTGCTTGGGAATAATTCATTGACTCGCCTGGCCCCATCAAACCGCTTGGCCCAATAGGCATCCCTCATATCTTCGATACGCACTTGATGTCCAGGTCGAGGGGAATGGATGAATTTGCCGTCTCCGATGTAGATACCAACATGACTAAAAGCTTGGCGCAAGGTGTGATAAAAAACTAAATCACCAGGCTTTAGATCCTTCACATCTACGTTTTGAGTGACCTCAGCTTGATCCCTGGCTCGGCGTGGCAAAACCAATCCGATGGATCGCTCAAAAATGGTTCTGACAAACCCACTGCAATCAAAACCAGTGGCCTCATTTGTACCCCCAGCGCGGTAAGGCACGCCCAGAAGTCCCATGGCGTTCACCACCAGACCAGAGGCGGTATCGCTCACATTTTGTCGAAGTTGCTCAATTTGGTTGATCACACCCGCTTCCACCAGGAATTGTTCAATGTCCTGGGCAGGTTGGCGCTTGGGTGCCGCCCACGTAAGGCTGCAAGTAAGCATTAAAGAGTAGACGAGCCAAATACGCATGACCTTGATTTTAATAGGGTTTAATGACAGTTTCGTGGGATCGGTTGCGTGTTTTTACCTAACCGGTGAGTGCACATTGAAAAATCACCTAAACTCCATGCCAGTCTTCTCTTGGAGCAACTGCTGGACTGAATTTTTCTACAGCCCTAAGTTTCCCCTCTTCGTGCGTTTGCCCTTTGTCCCTTGGCCCCGAGTGAAGTCAAAAGCAATCCTATGCCATAGAAAGTGATGAGTTATGTTCAAAGCCTTGGTGCTCAGAAAAGAAGATGCCTTCACCGCTCAAATCGAGAGTTTGAGCGAAGATGCCTTGCCCCAGGGTGATGTCTTCGTTCAAGTGCATTACTCCACGCTCAACTACAAGGACGCCTTGGCCATCACCAATACCGCCCCTGTGGTGCGTCAATGGCCCATGGTGGCTGGAATTGATGGCGCTGGTGTGGTGCTTCGATCCGACTCGGCCCAATGGCATGAGGGGCAGGCTTTTGTTCACAACGGCTGGGGGTTGGGGGAGACGCGTTTTGGGCTCCTGAGTGAACGAGCTAGTCTGGAGTCCAAAGGTTTGGTGCATTTGCCCAGTGTTTTTACGCCTTTGCAAGCTATGGCCATTGGAACCGCCGGCTACACCGCCATGCTTAGCGTCATGGCACTTGAGCGACATGGACTCAAACCAGGAGACGGCGAGGTCTTGGTAACCGGGGCCACTGGAGGTGTGGGTAGCGTGGCAGTGGCCTTACTCTCAAGTCTAGGCTACACCGTGGTGGCCAGCACGGGTAAGGCATCGGAGGCCAACTATTTAAAAAGCTTAGGCGCATCAGATGTGATCGACCGTGCAGAGCTCAGTGTCCAAAATTCACGTCCACTACAAAAAGAGCGTTGGGCTGGGGTGGTGGACTCAGTGGGCTCACACACCTTGGTCAACGCTTTGGCCCAAACGCGTTATTCTGGGGTTGTTAGCGCTTGTGGTTTAGCCCAAGGCTTTGATTTACCCTCGACGGTGATGCCTTTTATCTTGAGGGGTGTGAGTTTGCTTGGTATCGATTCAGTGATGGCGCCATTGCCCCTCAGAATTGAGGCATGGGAGCGTTTGGCCAAAGACATGGATCCCATTAAGCTTGGGCTTATGACGCGAGTCATTGCCATGCAAGAGGTGATTGAAGTGGCTCACGCGCTCAGGCAGGGTCAAATCAAAGGCCGCGTTGTTGTAAAGGTGTCATGATGCTAATGTCCGCTGAAGAGTCTCAACTTGTCATCGTTGATGTGCAAGACGCACCCCTTGCCGAAATTCCTAGCGCTGGCCCCGTCTTGGCGCGCGCCCAGTTGCTCGCACGAGTCGCCAGTGTTTTACGAATTCCTCTGACCTGTACAGAGCAACATCCTCAGGTTTTGGGGCACATGCCACAAGCGCTACAAGCGCTTTGCCCAAGGCCGCTCACCAAGATGGTGTTTTCTGCCTGTGACGAGGGATTGATCGAGTTGCTTCGCCCCGTTGCGAAAGCCGCAGCCGTGCAGGGCAATGCGCGCAGTTTGCCCAAGCATTTGCAGAAAAAAGAGATTCCGGCACCAGAGAAAAATCAAATCGTTTTGTTGGGTTTGGAGGCGCATGTGAGTGTGCTTCAAACGGCGCTTGATCTTTTGGAGGATGAATTTGACGTGTGTGTGGTGGTGGATGCCACTCGCTCCAAGCGCCAAAGCGATCAAGATGCCGCCCTTGATAGGCTCGCCTCTGCAGGTGCTGAGCTTGTCACCACGGAGATGGTTGTCTACGAATGGCTTAGAAGCGCCGAGCACGAACGCTTTGAGGAGATTGAGCATTGGCTCAAGGCGTTGAATTTGCCTTGAAGTGGGATTCCAAGCAAGGCCCCCGCCGTTGGCTGCATCCTAAGGGTTGAGCGCAAGACTTCTTGCAATGCATCACATCTTCTATGTCGAAGTATGAGCCTCTAGGCCTGAGGGCGTGGGCTTGGCTTATTTAAAGTGCCTTTTAGCGTGCCTTTTAAAAGGTTATCTTTTTTGTAACGGTAAGAGTAAGCCTCTCAAATCATTGTGGTCAATCTCGTGCATGAGCCTGAGTAACTCACCCAAGTTGCTCTTTGGGAAACCCTCCCTGGCAAACCAACTCAAATAGTGCGAAGGAAGCTCACACAATAATCGGCCCTTGTACTTGCCGTATGGCATCTCTAGACTTACCAATTGCTCTAAAGACTGTGGGCTCACGCAAATTCTCTTGGGCTTGAGTTGGAGACTGTTGATTTAAGACAGGTCCATACCCCTTGGGGGCTAAGGTGCAACTCGCTTGGTAAAGTTCACCGCTGTGATCACCACTTCGCCCTTTTTATTGGAACCAAATTCAACATGTGCATTTCGGCTCTCAATGGATTCAAAAGGTTTTTTCCATGCACGCTCGATCATTGCCGTGGAAGTGTTTGAGATACGCGTGAAAAATCTCTCCAATTTGTCGTAAAGACGGTCCATGGCCGATTTGAAACTCAAAGACCTTGATGGGGCGTTGGTGCTCTCTGGTGAGGAGGGCACTTCCATGTCAACCACGCCACCCGTTCTCTTGATGCTGGTGAGAATGTACTGAAGTTTATCGGGCATGTCGTCGGGTTTGACGTCATAGACAAACCTGACTTGAACGGTGGGTAAATCAGAGGCCAAAGACGCACTCAAGTGCTGGTCAAAGCGAACGGTTTCAATGTAGTCCAAGCTAGCCCGGGGAGGGATGTTTCGAGCCTCAGTGCTGCTGGCACTTGCGACCTCTTTGTTGGGGGAGGCGGTTTTAAAGCTAGCGCATGCGCTCAAGGCCATCAAAACCACAATGGGGAGGAATCGCCAAAACTTGGGGGTGTCATTCATGTCGCTGAGAGGTAAGGGGTATGGAAAAAAGGATGGGGGGGAGGGAATACGAAACAACTCCTATTTTCATCGATTTTTGCCCCCTAAGGTGATCAGACATTTCTTGGCAGGAGACTTTGCTTTTTTGTGGCAAAAAACGAGAAATCTTCGCGCCCGCTCAACTTCTAAGGTCTTTGAGCCCGGATGAACGCCTAGTATTCGCTTTTGGTGGCACAATACGTTACGACTATGCCCATTGAGGCATGTGCTCGCATCTGCCAACCGGTTCAGCCGTGTCGCAGAGGGTTTTTCTATAACCAACTAATGTTTCCTCAAGGGAATCGGAGGTCAGCGTCTATGAGCGGTTCATCGTCTCTTTATCAGGCCTATGGGGCCAACACTTATCTCTTCGGGGGCAACGCCCCTTATGTCGAAGAGCTTTACGAAAATTACCTCTCCAACCCTGGAAGCGTGCCTGAGACTTGGCGCGAATACTTTGATGCGTTGCAGCACGTCCCAGCCATGGACGGCTCACAATCCAAGGATGTGCCTCACTTGCCCGTGATCAATGCCTTTGCGCAGCGTGCCAAGCAGGGTGGCACTCGCGTAGTGATGGCCTCAGCCGATGAACAGATGGGGAGGAAACGCACCGCAGTCCAACAATTGATCTCCGCTTATCGAAACGTGGGGGTGGGTTGGGCTGATTTGGATCCCTTAAAACGCGCTGAACGACGTGATATTCCTGAGCTCAGCCCCTCTTTTTATGGCTTCAGTGATGCAGACCAAGAAGCCGTATTCGATACCAGCAATACCTACTTTGGTCGTGACCGCATGCCTCTCCGAGAATTGCTCAATGCGCTCAGAGAAACCTACTGCGGCTCCATTGGTGCTGAGTTCAACTACATGTCCAATCAAGACCACAAAAGATGGTGGCAACAAAAACTAGAGGGTATTCGTTCTAAACCCAATTTCAATGCGGAGAAAAAGAAACGGATTTTGGAGAAATTGACGGCGGCCGAAGGCTTGGAGCGTTTCTTACACACCAAGTATGTTGGCCAAAAACGGTTCTCTCTGGAGGGTGGCGAGAGCTTCATTGTGTGTATTGATGAGCTCATTGACCGCGCCGGTGTGATGGGTGTTCAAGAGGTGGTGATTGGGATGGCCCACCGTGGGCGCTTGAACGTCATTGTCAACTCCATGGGTAAATTGCCCGCAGACCTCTTTGCGGAATTCGATCACACTGCACCAGAAGAGTTGCCCAGCGGGGATGTGAAGTATCACCAAGGTTTCAGCTCCGATGTGAGCACCTCAGGCGGTCCTGTTCATCTGAGCTTGGCGTTTAACCCTTCGCACTTGGAGATTGTGAACCCTGTGGTGGAGGGGTCCGTGCGCGCTCGCATGGACCGTCGACACGACCCTAAGGGTCAACAGGTGTTGCCCGTTCTTGTTCACGGTGACGCAGCCTTTGCTGGCCAGGGCGTTGTGATGGAGACACTCGCTCTTGCCGAGACCCGAGGCTACTACACCGGTGGGACCCTTCACATTGTGATCAATAACCAAATTGGCTTCACCACCTCGGATCCTCGTGATTCACGGTCAACACTTTATTGCACCGATGTGGTGAAAATGATCGAGTCTCCCGTCTTGCACGTGAACGGGGATGATCCGGAGGCGGTGGCGTTGGCGACCCAGTTGGCGTTGGAGTTCCGTCAGACTTTTTCTAAGGATGTGGTGGTGGACATCATTTGCTTTAGAAAACTAGGCCACAACGAGCAAGACACTCCCAGTCTCACCCAGCCTTTGATGTATAAAAAAATTGCCGCCCATCCCGGAACGCGAAAACTCTATGCAGACCGCTTGGCCTCGCAAGGATTGGGAGACACGTTGGGTGACGAAATGGTGAAGACCTACCGAGCAGCGCTGGATGCAGGCGTGCACACGGTGGACCCTATCGTGACCAACTTCAAGAGTCAGTTCACCGTAGACTGGAGCCCTTATTTGGGCAAGAAGTGGACGGATGCTGGTGACACTTCCATTCCTCTTAGTGAGTGGAAGCGATTGGCTCAAAGAATCACTACGATTCCTTCTAGTGTGACACCGCACCAGTTGGTCAAAAAAGTGTACGACGACCGAGCCGCCATGGGACGAGGCGAGATTCCCGTGGACTGGGGTATGGGCGAGCACATGGCCTTGGCCTCTTTGGTAGCAGGAGGCTTTCCGGTGAGACTCTCTGGGGAAGACTGTGGGCGCGGTACATTCACCCATCGTCATGCAGTGATCCATGATCAAAACCGAGAGAAGTGGGACACAGGGACCTATGTCCCGTTGCAAAATGTCTCGGACACTCAAGCCCCTTTTGTGGTGATCGATTCCATCTTGTCAGAAGAGGCCGTGTTGGGCTTTGAGTATGGCTACGCCTCAAACGACCCAAGCACCTTGGTCATTTGGGAAGCTCAGTTTGGAGACTTCGCCAACGGTGCGCAAGTGGTCATTGACCAGTTCATCGCCTCAGGCGAAGTGAAGTGGGGGCGTGTCAATGGCATCACTTTGATGCTCCCCCATGGCTACGAGGGCCAAGGACCCGAGCACAGTTCAGCACGCATTGAGCGCTTCATGCAACTCGCTGCTGATACCAACATGCAAATTGTGCAGCCCACCACGGCGAGTCAAATCTTTCACGTCCTCAGAAGACAGATGGTGAGGAACCTTCGCAAGCCCCTGATCATCTTTACCCCCAAGTCTTTGCTGAGAAACAAAGATGCCACTTCCCCCTTGTCTGAATTCACCAAGGGCAGTTTCCAGACGGTGATCCCAGAGACGCATGAGCTGAAAGCGGACCGCGTCAAACGGTTGGTGGTCTGTTCAGGCAAGGTCTACTACGACTTGATGAAAAAACGAGAAGAAAAGGGGTTGGATGATGTCGCCATCGTGCGAATCGAACAACTCTATCCCTTCCCACATAAAGCCTTTGCCCAGGAGCTTAAAAAATATCCCCACTTGAGTGAGATCGTCTGGACCCAAGATGAGCCACAAAATCAAGGACCATGGTTTTTCTTACAACACTACATTCATGAAAACATGAGCGAGGGCCAGAAATTGGGTTACTCCGGTCGAACGGCCTCGGCCTCACCCGCAGCGGGTTATTCGCATCTTCACCAAGAGCAGCAAAAAGCCTTGGTCGAAGGCGCGTTTGGAAAACTCAAGGGCTTTGTGCTCACCAAATAAACCCTGGGGTGACCTGAGTCCAGTCACCCCACCTAAATCATTGAAGGTCCATCATGTCTATTGTTGAAGTCAAAGTCCCCCAGTTGTCTGAGTCCGTGGCCGAGGCCACTCTTCTCACCTGGAAAAAATCCGTGGGTCAAGCTGTTGCGGTCGATGAAATCTTGGTCGAGGTTGAAACCGATAAGGTCGTCTTGGAAGTACCGGCACCGTCAGCCGGCGTGATCACTGAACTCTTGGTGCCCGATGGGGCCACGGTGATGGCTGAGCAACTGATTGCTCGCATCGACCCCCAGGCAGTGGCCGCTCCCGCTGCCACTGGTGCAGCAGCCTCTAGTGCCGCATCGGCTCCTCTCGCTCAAGCGGTTCAGGCCAGTTCTGCGGCAAGCGCACAGGCCTCATCTCAGACGATGGCAGGAGTTGCGATGCCTGCGGCGCAAAAAATATTGTCTGAAGCTTCCCTAAGCCCAGCAGGAATGGTGGGGTCCGGCAAAGATGCTCGCGTTACCAAGGCCGATGCCCTTCAAGCTGTGGCTCAGTCCAAGCCAGCGGCTCAGACATCCCTTTCTGTGCCGTTGCCTCAAGTGAACTTGCCCTTGATGGACCAAGGTGAGCGCCCAGAGCAGCGTGTGCCCATGAGCCGATTGAGAGCTCGGGTGGCAGAGCGACTCTTGCAATCCCAAGCCACCAATGCCATTTTGACGACGTTCAACGAAGTGAACATGGCTCCGGTGATGGAGATGAGAAAGCGCTTTCAAGAAAAGTTTGAAAAGGAGCACGGCGTCAAGTTGGGCTTCATGAGTTTTTTCGTCAAAGCCGCAGTTCATGCTCTGAAGAAGTATCCCGTCTTGAACGCCTCTGTGGACGGCACCGATGTGGTCTACCATGGGTATTTTGACATTGGCATCGCAGTAGGTTCTCCACGTGGATTGGTGGTGCCCATATTGCGCAATGCTGACCAGATGAGTTTTGCTGACGTGGAGAAGAAAATTGCCGAATACGGCACCAAGGCTCGTGACGGTAAATTGGGGATTGAAGAGATGACGGGTGGCACCTTCTCCATCTCCAATGGCGGCGTATTTGGCTCCATGCTCTCAACACCGATCATCAACCCCCCTCAGTCGGCCATTTTGGGAGTCCATGCCACCAAGGACCGTGCGGTGGTGGAGAACGGTCAAATCGTGATTCGTCCCATGAACTACTTTGCCATGAGCTATGACCACCGAATCATCGATGGACGTGAGGCGGTGCTGGGGTTGGTGGCGATGAAAGAGGCCCTTGAGGATCCTGCACGCTTATTGTTTGATATTTAAGGACCTGATGCCATGAGCCAATCATTTGATGTGATCGTCATTGGTGCCGGTCCTGGAGGCTATGTTGCCGCCATCCGCTGTGCACAACTCGGACTCAAAACCGCTTGTATTGACGCCTGGAGTAACGAGCAGGGCGCTCCTGCGCCTGGGGGTACTTGCACCAACGTGGGTTGCATACCTTCCAAGGCACTGTTGCAGTCTTCTGAGCACTTTGAGCATGCCGCCCATCACTTGGGTGAACACGGTGTTGAGGTCAAGGGGGTGAGTTTGAATTTGCCCTCCATGCTTTCGCGAAAAAACCAAGTGGTTGCGCAAAACAATCAAGGCATTTTGTATTTGTTCAAAAAGAACAAGGTGACTTTCTTTCACGCTACAGGTACTTTGGTTTCAGGGGCTGACCAGGGCTTACAAAACGTGCAAGTCACACCCAAGGCGAGTGGAGCTCAAGCGGAGACTTTAACGGCCAAGCATGTGATCATCGCCACGGGCTCCAAAGCAAGAGAGTTGGACTTGGCCCCCTTTGATGAGGAGAGAATTCTCTCCAATGAAGGAGCCCTCCAAATGGCCCAGGTGCCCAAAAAGCTCACCCTGATTGGCTCAGGTGTGATCGGTCTTGAGATGGGCTCGGTCTGGAGGCGCTTGGGCGCAGAGGTGACCGTGTTGGAGGGGCTACCGGATTTTTTGGGTGCCGTTGACGAACAAGTGGCGAAAGAAGCGTTCAAGATTTTGACCCAACAAGGTCTAAAAATTGAGCTCGGTGTGAAGGTCCAAGCGGTCAACAAAACGAGCAAATCAGTCACGGTCTCCTACACCAACGCCAAAGGTGAGGCGCTGAGCTTGACCTCGGACAGACTCATCGTCTCCATCGGACGCATTGCCAACACACAAGGCCTAGGAGCTGAGAATGTGGGCTTGGCTTTGGACGAGAGAGGTTGTGTGGTCGTGGATGAGCACTGCCGCACTTCTTTGCCCAATGTGTGGGCGGTGGGTGATGTGGTGAGGGGCCCCATGCTTGCGCACAAGGCTGAGGAGGAGGGAGTTGCAGTGGCTGAACGAATTGCTGGTCAGCACGGGCATGTCAACTTCAACACCATCCCTTGGGTGATCTACACCAGCCCCGAGATAGCTTGGGTGGGGCAGACTGAGCAGCAACTCAAAAAAGCAGCCATTCCTTATAACGCCGGTGTATTTCCTTTTTTGGCCAACGGTCGAGCCAGGGCATTGGGCGACACCCGTGGGTTTGTGAAAATATTGGCTCACAAAGACAGTGATGAAGTGTTGGGCGTTCACATTATTGGACCATCGGCCAGTGAATTGGTGGCTCAAGCGGTGATGGCCATGGAATTCAAAGCTTCCAGCGAAGATATCGCCCGCATCTGTCATGCCCATCCCTCCTTGAGTGAAGCCACCAAGGAAGCCGCGTTGGCTGTGGACAAGAGAGCCCTTAACTTTTAAAAGTATTTCTTTCTATGACTGGTGTGATGCAAACTTACCAAGAGCAACTCTTGGTGAAGGGGTTCAAGAGTGATGAGGCGCAGTTGCGCGCGGTCCAGGCACTTGATCGATGTGCGACGCAATGGGCTCAGTTTGAAGCCAAGGGATCGTGGTTGAGCTCACTCTTTAATAAAAAAGAGGCCCCCAAGGGTGTTTACCTCTACGGTGGTGTGGGTCGTGGGAAAAGTTTTTTAATGGACTGCTTTTATCAAAGTGTTCAAACCAAGAGAAAAACAAGGCTGCATTTTCATGAATTCATGCGTGAAGTCCACCACGAATTGCAAGCCTTGCAAGGCACGGTAAACCCCCTCGATGCGATGGGGCGCAAGATATCTGAGCGCTACGATTTGATTTGCTTTGATGAGTTCCATGTCTCCGATATCACCGATGCGATGATTTTGCACCGCTTACTCCAATCGTTGTTTGATCACCAAGTCGGTTTTGTGACCACCTCAAATTTTCACCCCAATGATCTGTATCCTGATGGCTTGCACCGGGATCGTTTGTTGCCAGCGATGGCACTGTTGAATGAGAAATTGGAAGTCATCCGAGTGGATGCGGGTACAGACTATCGGCAATTGACTTTGGAGCAAGCCGATTTGTATTTGTGCCCCAACGACGAGAGGGCCGAGCGCTCCATGCTCATGACGTTTGAGAGGCTCATGGCCCACGACACGTTGATGAGTAATACGCTCACGATTGAGTCGCGGGAGATCCAGGCACGCAAAGTCTCCAAAAACGTCGTGTGGTTTGATTTTGAGACACTTTGTGGGGGGCCACGCTCGCATCATGATTACTTGGAGATTGCCAGTCGTTTTCAGACTGTCTTTTTGAGCGATGTCCCACAAATGAACGAGAGGATGGCCAGTCCAGCTCGCCGTTTCACATGGTTGGTGGATGTGCTCTATGACCGCCGAGTGAAGTTGGTGATGAGTGCCCAAGTTCCTCCTGAGCAACTTTATTTGCAAGGCCCCTTGTCTCACGAGTTCCCCAGAACCGTCTCCCGGCTCACCGAAATGCAGTCGCAGGAATTCTTGGCCCTTGAGAGACGAGATGTCGATACGGCCTTGGTCTGAGCGCTGAGAAGGTTCTGTCGGCACTGACCCTCAAACCCATGCAAGGTCTACAATGATCTCATTGGGACTCTGTGGGCTTTAGAGTCACCCTCTTCAACCCCTCCTCACAGTAGGACTGCATGATTCGTGTGAAGATTTTTGAGTACCGGCCCGGTTCAGGTGTCGCACCGGGTTGTTCCCCTACGGGCTTATTCGCCAACTGTTGCGCTCAGGCACTGGGAGCATTGGTCTGTGGCTTATTGGGCACGGCTTTGGCCTGGGCCCAAATTGTCCCCCCTTCACCAGCCTCCCCGCTCTCAGCGGGCTTGGGGCAAGAGGGGGCCCAGGATCCTGCGCAAAGAGCGTTGCTGCTGGAAAAAGTGGGGCATCAAAAATCCTTGCTCAAGGCCCAAATGGATGCGGTGGAGGCTGAGTTTTCAAGGCAAATGCAGATGTGTTCATCTCGCTTTGCAGTGACGGGTTGTCAACTCGATGCCCAGGCCCAACGCATTGATCACTTGAGGCCCTTCAAGGAAGAGATGGTTTCATTGGATGACCTCGAGCGTGCAATCAAGGCTCAAGATAGTTTGGAGGCTTTGAGTGAAAAGCAAAGCGCACAAGCCCAAGCGCGTGAAAACGCTCGGATGATGAAGGCCCAAAATGCCTACGATGAACGCATGGCACAACATCAAAAAGTCTTGCTCGATCATGATCGTCAGGCGACTCAAACTCCAAAATCTCCAACCCATCCCTCTGAGCCCTCACCCTCCCTTGGCGAGCAGTCCCAGGCGCAAGAGGCGTACGAGAGAAAGCTCGCCAATGCACGCGAGCACCAAGCGCAGGTGCAAAAGCGACTGAGTGAGAAAACACTGCACCCCAAGCCACTGCCCACCTTTGAGGAGTTGCAACGCCATCAACCCAAGAGCGCGGAGGCACCCCCCACGGCAAACTCCCCCACAACGTCATCCAACGCGGGGCGAACTCCGTGAGCGAGCTTGTCCAAGCGGTGCAGACAATATTTACTGACGAGGGACCTCTCGCACAGGTGGATCCGCATTTTCGTGTGCGCGAGGGTCAAACCCAAATGGCATTGGCCGTTGCACAAACGGTGGCTGAGGGTGGTGCTTTGGTCGTCGAAGCAGGTACGGGTGTTGGCAAAACCTTCGCTTACTTGGTGCCGGCTTTACTCAGTGGCGAGCGGGTGGTGATCTCGACCGCCACCAAAACCTTGCAAGATCAACTCTTTGGCCGAGACTTGCCGGCAGTGATTCGTGCTTTGAAGCTTCCCGCGCGAATGGCCCTATTGAAGGGGCGCGCCAATTACTTGTGTTTGTACCGCATGGCACTCGCCCGTCAAGAGGGCTTGTTCCCCGATCGGTACGTTGTGACTCTCTTGGCCAAGGTGGAGAAATGGTCTCACCGAACCATGACAGGGGATTTGAGCGAACTCGAAGGTCTGGATGAAAGAAGTGCGTTATTGCCCATGATCACCTCGACACGGGACAATTGCTTGGGTTCAGAGTGTCCTGATTTTAAAAAATGCTATGTCTCCCAGGCCCGCAAAGAGGCCCTGGCCAGTGATGTGGTCGTGATCAATCACCATCTGTTTTTTGCCGATATGTCCATGAAAGAAAGTGGCATGGCTGAGTTGTTGCCCAATGCACGGGTGGTGATTTTTGACGAAGCACACCAGTTGAATGAAATTGGGGTGAATTTTCTGGGGCAACAAATGGGCACCTCTCAGTTGTTGGACTTGGCCAGAGATGTGTTGGCCACAGGAGAGAGTACGGCCAAAGGTCTGGGAGAGTGGCGAGAGATGGCCTCCAAATTGGAGTTGTGTGCCAAGGATTGGAGAGGGCTCTTTGCCAAATCAGAGCGCTTATCCAAGCTGTCATGGACGCAGATGGCGCCTGAGGGTGTTAATGAAGAGTTGTGGGCAAATGTTTTGGCTCTCACCCAAGAGATGCTTGAAGAGATGGGGCAAGCCATTGAGCCCATGACCCCCACCGCACCTGAGTGGCTCAGGTTACAAGAGCGTGTTGTTGATTTGCTTGAAATGTTGGTGCTGTTTCAAAAGCCCTTGGACAGTGGTTTTGTTCGCTGGCTCGATGTAGGGGCTGGGGTGCGTTTGGTGCAGGCGCCTTTGGACATTGCACAGCAATTGGGGCCATGCATCATGGGCGCACTGAACTTGAACCCAAGTGACTTGGTCGCGGGTGTTGGTCCACAAAGCGTTCAAGATGAGAGCGAAGTTGGGCCCCAGGCTTTGACGGATTCAACCCAAGGGGAGGCCCTCAACACGCTAGCGCCCACGAGCCTAGGGGGCTTTCCCAAGAGTTGGATTTTTACCTCGGCCACACTGGGCCATGAGCCCACTCTTTCATGGTTCACACAGCCGTGCGGTCTGAGTTTGGCGCGTGTGCTGCAGGTGCAAAGCCCTTTCAATTACGCCAAACAGTCGGTGCTTTTTGTGCCCAAAGATATCGTTTTGCCCAGTGACCCCAAGCACTCCGAGATGGTGAGTGATTTGTCGGCCAAAGTGGTGCTGGCCCTCCAAGGTCGGACCTTGGTGCTCACGACCACTTTGAGAGCTCTCAAAGAAATCAGTGATCGATTGAAGGCTCAACTCAAAGAGCACCCCCATATCGAGGTCTTAACACAAGGCGAGGGAAGCAAAAAGGAGCTCATGCAACGCTTTCGCTCGGCCGAGGATCAGGGCTTTAAGCGCTCATTTGTGTTGGTGGCCACCGCCACTTTTTGGGAAGGGTTTGACGTGCCAGGGGATGCGTTGCAAGCGGTTGTGATTGATAAACTGCCCTTTCCCCCGCCCAATGATCCCATGGTCGTGGCCAGAAGCAAGAAGCTCGAAGAGAGCGGTAAAAGTCCCTTTAACCACTATTTTTTACCTGAAGCGGGGGTGGCGTTAAAGCAAGGGGCAGGGCGGCTTATTCGAAGAGAGAGTGATAAAGGGGTGCTTGTCGTTTGCGACAAACGACTGGTCGAGACGGGTTACGGCAAGCGCTTAATTCAAGCGTTGCCGCCGATGGCCCGGGTCTCTCAGGAAAGCGTCTTGATTGAGGGTTTGAAGCGTCTTACCACAGGCGCCACCAAGCCCGAGGCTTTTTGAACTGTTCCAAATCCTTGTTCCAGTCCTCTGGAAAAGACTGCGCCAAGATGCGTTGGGTATCGTCCTTGAGTTGCGTGAGTCCAAGCTCAGCGTAAGAGTCTCTCAAGATGATGAGAGCTTCATGAATGGCGGGCACACCGCGGTATTCATCAATGGCTTGTTGCGCGCGATTGATGGCAGCAATGTAGGCTCCCTTTTTAAAGTAATAACGTGCCACATTGACCTCTGACTGAGCCAACACATTGATCGTGTAGCGCATTCGGAGCTTGGCGTCCTCTGCATACTTGGAGTTGGGGAACCGTTGGAGAAGCTCTTTGAAGGCGTCAAACGACTCCTTGGCCGCCTTTTGATCGCGCTCGGAGAGGTCTTGTTGGGTGATGGAGGACAAAAAGCCCAAGTCATCATTGAAGTTGGCCACCCCTTTGAGGTAGATGGCGTAGTCTAGGGCGGAAGACACGGGATTGATCTTGATGAACCGGTCCAGTGTTGCTACGGCCAGGGCTGGGTCCCCGCTTTTGTATTGAGCGTAGGCTTTTTCGAGTTGGGCTTGTTGTGAGAGCACCGTGCCTGCTGCGCGGCCTTCTAGCTTTTCAAAAAGACCGATCGCTTTGTCATAAATTTTGTTGTTTAAATTGTCCAATCCTTCGGCATAAATTTTCTCTGCAGACCAGTCCAGGGTCTCATCATAGGTGTTGCTCGAACAGCCCAGCATCAAGCCCGCCACGACAGACGCAGCGCTCAGGGCTTTTGCAAGTGATAATGGAGATAGACGGGTCACGGGACACCTTTCAAAATAAACATTTCCCGCCTATTATCGACCATGATGGACAAGATCGCGCATTTAATTGAACCTGTTGAGGATGAATTTTCAGACCCCTTGGCTCTTGGGCCCGCGGGCGAGGAGAGTGAGTGGCGTGAGGTTTGTGTTGACGAGGCCTTACACGGCAAGCGACTAGACTTGGCGCTGGGGGAATTGTTGCCCGAATTTTCTAGAAGTTATTTGCAATCCATGTTGGCCCAAGGTCAAATCCATCAACTGCCCCCGGGCTTTTCCTCGGGAGATCAAAGCCCTGAGACTTGGGTGGCTCAACCTGGATTTTTATCCCAACTGCTGCCCGCTGGCAAAGCATCTGCCAAGGCCCGTGCAGGGACTCGGTTTTGGATTGAGCTCAAGCCCACCGAACAAAGCTTGGCCTTTGTCCCCGAAGCGATGGCGCTCAAAGTGGTTTATGAAGATGAGCATTTGCGGGTGATCGACAAACCCCCTGGTTTGGTGGTGCATCCTGCCCCAGGCCATTGGACGGGCACGCTACTCAATGGCTTGCTGGCTTGGGATGATGCGGCGCGGTTTGTCCCACGCGCTGGGATTGTGCACCGTTTGGACAAGGACACCTCGGGCCTCATGGTGGTGGCAAGGAGTCGAGAATGCATGGACCGGCTCGTTGCCCTTATTGCACAAAGAAGCGTCAAGCGTGAATACATGGCCGTGGTTCAAGGGGTATGGAGTGAGGGTGCTCGGCGGGAGATTCATCACGCCATTGGAAGAGACCCCAAAAGCCGTACCAAAATGGCTGTGGTTGATTTGTCCAAGGACTCAGGAAAGTCGGCCCACACGTCGTGTGTTTCGATCAAAAGCGCCCAAGACGCCTCCTTGGTCTATTGTCAGCTCCACACCGGCAGGACGCATCAAATTCGTGTGCACCTGGCCCACGAGGGGTATCCCATTTGGGCCGACACCTTGTACGGCGCTCGCGCCCAAAGTGGCCTGTCTCGTCAAGCGTTGCACGCTTTTCGCCTGAGCTTTGTGCACCCCTTCACGGGTGAGAGTCTTCGTTGGACTTGTCCCTGGCCGGAGGACTTGGCCCAGTGCACTCAAGAGCTGGGACTCAGTTACAATTTGACACAAACGCCCAGGGACTTGATCCCTGATTGACAGGGCCAGACTTGGCATTGCCTGCCCTTTTTTGTTTATTGACCCAGTCGCAAAGACTCGATGCCTTCCTTGGTTTGATCAGGGGGCTTCTTTGGACTCACGCCAACCCAAAACCCAGCACGCGCTAGTCGCATTTGAATGTTGGGCCAAGGGTTTCACTGCAACGGAGTTTCAACATGAATACCTTGGACGCCCAGCGGGTCCTGGAAACGGCGCTCATTTGCGCCGTGCAGCCTTTGTCAATCAAAGACATGCGCACGCTCTTTGGTGAGGAGTTGGGGGTCGACACGATCAAAACGCTACTGGAGCAGTTGCAACTGGAGTGGACCCATAAAGGGGTTGAGTTGGTTCAGGTCTCCCAAGGCTGGCGTTTTCAGAGTCGTCCCAGTATGCGAACTTATTTGGACCGACTGCACCCAGAAAAGCCCCCCAAGTACAGCCGAGCTGTGCTGGAGACTTTGGCCATCATCGCGCATCGCCAGCCCGTGACTCGTGGGGAGATGGAGGAAATTCGAGGCGTCACCATCAACTCATTGGTGATCAAGCAACTCGAGGACCGTGGATGGGTTGAAGTCATTGGTCACAAAGAGACCGTGGGACGTCCAGCTCTTTTTGCGACCACGAAACAGTTTTTGGATGATTTGGGGCTCACCAGTGTTGAGCAGCTCACATCGCAAAACCTCGATGATATGGCTCAAACGGCCCTGGATCATTTTGATGGTTTGGATGAGTTGGCCGGTTTGGAAACGCCAGGCCTCATACCAGAGGTCGAGGGTGCTTTTGTTGAAGATTCTTCTAAGGAAGAGACGGATGTATCGACCCAAGCAAGTTCAGCAAGTTCAGAAACTTCAGAAACTTCAGAAACTTCAGAAACTCAACCTATTCAACCCACTGATGTTCATGACAACCCACAGGTTCATGGGCAGCAAAATGTGCACCAAGATGAGCCAAGCGAGGATACGCCAAGAGATCATCCGTG
>Ga0164297_10000705_pt1 | contig 39842 bp, 27 predicted proteins | sample GEODES058metaG_FD_113539 | JGI IMG/M metagenome (GOLD analysis project Ga0164297, IMG submission 113539) | Dystrophic lake water microbial communities from Trout Bog Lake, Wisconsin, USA - GEODES058 metaG | ecosystem: Environmental > Aquatic > Freshwater > Lake | place: USA: Trout Bog Lake... | reverse complement strand
TTTAAAAGGGGCTCAAAATATGATTAACCTAAAAACAGTTTATCTGAATGAACAATGGGATAATATCACGCTGCTTACTAAACAAAAACTAGCTGCTTAGTGCGAAAATTATTTATGCACCCGTCCCTCCACAATTGCGGTAGCAGCAATAATGGCATCAGGCAATTTGATTTTGTACAATTGTCGTAACCTGATGGTTTCTTGTTTTATCGAATTGGTTAATAGCACTACGGTACTGTAATTGACGATTGCTTGTTTCGCTTTGTATTTATGGGTATCTTCAATTTCGGAGCCAAGTATTTCTATTTCGGTTATAACAGAAATGAAAGTATCATACTGAAAATAAGGCTGAACAAAATCTTCACCCTTCAAGGCATAAATGATGATATTGCTATCCACAAGAAAACTATTCCCACTCATTGCGTGCCTTTTTTTGAAATGCTAGACCATCTTCAATGTCTGGAATTTTACCAAAGAATTCAGAAATATCCCTTTTTGGCTTAGTCTCTTTTCTTAGTTTGTCCAATATTTTCTTAACTTCCTCGGGTGGTGTATCTTTCTTTATTTCAATAACCATAACCTTATTTTTTGTAAATATAACTATTTAAGACGCCAATTCTTAAATGTAGTTGATGAAGCATAAAAAAATCAAAAGAATTCAGCCATTCAACTTAAAACCCATTTAGACTCAGACCTCCGCAGATGTCCTGCGCCTGCCAAGCAAACCAGTTTCAAACCGGTACTCGCTCAAATAAAACTCACAGAAATGGGGGGCTTACAAACTGATTTTCAAAGGAAAAACCTAGCACTCCCAACTCAATTCAATAACATTTAAGGTATTAACCGATTAAGTCACCAGTTTCCCAAATGCTCAGGCGTTTGTATTTTAATTGTACAACAATGTGCTTTATTAAGGTTACCATGTGTGCCTTAAAAATAAAAAACTAAATTCCTTTTTAAGCAAATACAAACAGTTCTTTCTAGTTATAGTCCCTTTTAGGTCTGAAATGCAACAAGTTTACAAAAATGTATTGCTAGAATGTAGCAAAGTAGTTAATGAAAATGAAAAAGTGCGAGGCTACAGAGGCTTTTAGGTTGATAAAAGGGGTGAAATGGTTGCAAAAAGGGGTTTTATAGTGTTACTAAGCAATAGTGAAGTTGATGAAAGCACTAAAATAGCACTACAAAAGGCTAATTAGGCACAACAAAGCGGCATTTTAGTTAACGATTGCAAAAATGTATTGATACATTGTAGCAAACTAGTTAATGAAAATAGAAAAGTTTGAGGTCATTCTCACGGGATTTGTAAATTTTAGCAAATGAAATACAGCTATATCACTATTCTCTCCCTCTATTCCCTGTAAGGACAATGAGTATATAAGCGGTATTTGTAGCAACTGCAAATACAAGGGATGGCAACTTTAAATGGGTTGCCATCTTTTTTATGCAATAAATAGGTGGGGTTAATAAATAAAAAATATCAACGATTTAGAATTTTATTTCCTCATCGTGTTCATCGTAGAACCTAAACTCTACCAAATGAAAGTTATTGTTTTCTTTAATCTTAATCTTTGTTTTATAGGTACGTTTCCACCTTTTACTGATGGATGAAAAGAAGCCTTTTGTTAGATGCGAATAAACAATTGGGTGTACAAAAAGCGTTAGGTTTTTATGTGAATGACTTACTAAGTAATTCAATCTCTTTTCTATTTCATCTTCCAATAACAAGCTCGCAGTTATCTTACCTGTACCGTGACAAACAGGGCATTCCTCCGAAGTATTGATATTCATTTCGGGCTTCATCCGTTGCCTTGTTACTTGCAACAAGCCAAACTTGGAGATAGGAAGCACGGCGTGTTTTGCCCTGTCCCCTTCCATAAAGCCTTCCATTGCCTCTTGCAGTTTCTTCTTGTTTTCTGGCAATTTCATATCAATGAAATCAATGACTATGATTCCACCAATATCACGAAGCCTAAACTGCCTTGCGATTTCTTCGGCAGCTTCCAGATTGGTCTGCAAAGCATTTTCTTCCTGACTGTTACTTACACTTTTATAGCCGCTATTTACGTCTATTACATGCAACGCCTCTGTATGTTCTATCACCAAATAAGCGCCGCTAGGAAGGTTTACCGTTTTTCCAAAAGCACTTTTTACTTGTTTGGTAACATTATAGGTATCAAATAAAGGAATGCCATTGTTATAAAAGCTTATAATATCTACCTTTTCTGGCGCAATACGTTGCAAGTAATTTTTAGTATCTGTATATGTATTCTTATCGTTAATTACGATTTTATTAAAGTCGGCAGTCAATAAATCACGAAGGATACTCGTGGTTTTATTTTGTTCACTCAATATTTTAATAGGTGCTATAGAGCCTTTCAAACTCGTTTGAATAGACTTCCAAGTTTCAACCAACGACAATAGATCCTGATGTAGTTCTGCTGTGCTTTTACCCTCGGCAGCGGTACGTACAATTACCCCAAACCCCTTAGGCTTTATAGATTCAACTATCTTATGTAAGCGTTTTCTTTCCTCACCAGAATGTATCTTTTTGGATACTGCGACCACTTCGTTAAAAGGAGTAATTACTACAAATCTTCCCGGAAGGCTAAGTTCGCAACTGAGTCTTGGCCCCTTTGCAGCAATCGGTTCTTTTAAGATTTGAACCAGTATATTAGGTTTTCCATTAAGTACCTCATTAATCTTACCGGTCTTTACAATCTCCGGTTCAATAGTGAAGGTAGAAAGGTCAAATCCATCTTCGCTCTTATCATTTACCGCCATTGCAGTAAATTTGAGAAGCGAGCGGGCATAAGGGGAAAGGTCAGTATAATGTAGGAAAGCATCTTTTTCAAAACCAACATCCACGAAAGCAGCATTTAGGCCGGGAATCAATTTCTTGACCTTGCCCAAATACAAATCCCCTACTGCAAAGCTTGCATTGGTGTTCTCGCTATGGAGTTCCACCAACTTCTTATCTTCCAATAAGGCTATTTCCACACCATTCAGTGTAGAATTTATGATTAGTTCTTTGTTCACAAAATTCGCAACTTTATATTAAACAACAAAAGCATCCCTAACGGATGAATCATTAAAACCTACATCAATTATCTTGTTACCCTTTATTGTGTTTAAGGAAATGGAAAGGTAAAGTTGCTATGCTTGATGGAAGTATTAAATGGCAACAAGTAATGACATTAAAAGCTGCAATTGCCTATTAAAATAAACAATTGCAGCTTTTCGATAAAGAAGAAGACTATTTCTTTTTATGACGGTTTTTTCTTAAGCGTTTTTTTCTTTTGTGCGTAGCAATTTTATGACGTTTTCTCTTTTTACCACAAGGCATACCTAGTTCTTTTTTAGTTAAAAATAATTGTTTTTCTATTATTATAAAATAGCTTTATGCTATTGCTTTAATATATTAATCCTGTCGTTTAGTTCTTTCAAAGCATTTGGATTTTTTACTTTCCCTTTCACTTTTGTGTACCATTTTATGGCGTTTTGCTTGTCACCTTTCATATCGTAACACTCTGCTAGGTGCAAATCAATCTCCACATTATCAGGCTCTGCGTTAGAAATGATCATAAACCTTTCTATCGCCTTATCATATTGCCCACTTTTCTTTCCACCCAAGGCCAATATATATTGTGCATATAAGTTGTTGGGATTCTTTTGGGCAATTTCCCTTACAGGCAAAATTCCCTGCATCGGATTGTCCGAAATATTACCTAGAATATAGCACGCACCCAATCCAATCTTGCTGCTGTCGTTCGCGGGATTTATCTGTAAAGCCTGCTCTAAAAGAACTTTTGCGTTGGATGCCAACCAGTTTTCCATGGCTGGGTCACCCTCCACCAACAACCTCTCCAAAAATTGTTGGGCGGCAAATGTCAGGCTTTTTTCTGAACTTTCCAACTTTGATGCTTCGGCGTTATAATAAGCATAAGGTTCAAAGAGGTGCATTGAGTCTTTCCAGAAGCTTGCAAGCTGTTTATAAGCATTTAATTGTTGCTCTTTTACATCACCTCTCGAAACACTATTTTCCATTTTAAGCACTCGTTCAGATTGCTCAGGAGTCAATCGCTGCTTAGCTTTCGTCAATAAATCCTTGAACTGTACAGTAGGTTTTGCATTGGCAGCAGCCATCGCAGGAGGCATTTCTTTTTTAGGCGGAATAGTGTTACCAAATAAAAATAATAATAACACAAACGATAGACCAGAAATGGCCAAAATAACTTGAGGACGCTTCACTAATTAAACAATTTGGGGCGAAATTAACCTTTACAATGGTTTTTTGCATTTAGTTTTTACATCTTTACCAAATTCTTTACCCGGCTTAAAGCCTGCTATGTACATTGCGGGAATTTCAACCGCAATATTTCTTTTTACAATCCTGCCTATTTTAGCTGCCCTTTTCTTGGGAAAGAAAGTGCCAAAGCCGCGCAAAAAAACAGGTTCGCCTTCAATAACAGAATCTTTTATTTCCTTAAAAAGTGCTTCTATAATTATCAATACATCTACTTTTGGAATCCCGGTTTTATCCCCTATTATTGTTATAATATCCGATTTGCGCATTTCTATTTGTTTGAAAATGAATAATTAAAAAATAAAAATAAGTATATTTCATATATATTCACAAAAAAAATAAAAAAAATTTAGGCACAATACTTTTTGCATCTCTTTCTTATGAAACAAACAGTCACAGCATTAATGATGGAATGGCACACAAAACACAACAACCGACAAATGCCTTGGAAGGGTGTTAAAGACCCATACAAAATCTGGCTCAGTGAAGTGATTTTGCAACAGACGCGGGTGGATCAGGGGATGGCTTATTATGAAAGATTTGTTCAAAATTATCCTAGTGTCAAAGATTTGGCAGTGGCAAAAGACGAAGCTGTCTTTAAGCTTTGGGAGGGGCTAGGGTACTACAACCGTTGCAAGAATTTGCTCTACACTGCCCGCTTTATTACTGATAATTATGGTGGAAAATTCCCGGCTGAATATGAGGAAATTGTTGCGCTAAAAGGGGTAGGCCCTTACACCGCCGCTGCCATCGCTTCCTTTGCCTTCAACAAGCCGTTTGCAGTGGTTGACGGCAACGTTTTTAGGGTGCTTTCCCGTTTGTTTGTTATTGACACGCCGATTGATAGCACCATTGGCAAACAACAGTTTACTGCATTGGCACAGGAGGTCTTGGACAAGGAAAATGCAGGGTTATTTAACCAGGCAATTATGGATTTTGGTGCAACTGTTTGCAAGCCCGTAAACCCGCAATGCAACACTTGTCACCTTCAAAAAGTTTGCATTGGCTACAGTAAAGCAATAGTGAATAAATTACCAGTAAAAGAAAAGGTCTTACTCAAGAAGAATAGGTGGTTTTATTATTTTATACTAGAATGTAAGAGTAAAGTATTAGTGGAAAAAAGGGCCTTGAAGGATATTTGGGAGAACCTGTATGAGTTTTATTTATTGGAATCGAACGAGCAATTATCTTGGGATGAACTAACAGTAAAGGAGTGGCTTCACCAACAATTAAGCATAGCTGATGCAACGATTTCAGTAATTTCTCGTTTGCAAAAGCAACAACTAACCCATCAATTGATAAAGGGACAGTTCATTAAGATAACAATCAGTTCAATCCCCAACAACCTAAAGCATCACCAATGGTATCCAATTAATGAATTGAAAGACTTGGCTTTTCCAAAGTTCATTAATCAGTTTTTGGATGAAAATCAAGTGTAATTTTACTGAAATATCAGATTAATTTTCTTCAACTTATAAAAACATCAAATTCGCATTGTTTTACTATCCTCTAAAACCAGTATAATAACTACAAGAAAAAAATCATGGTTATTAATTGGCAATTATTAAGGCTTTGTCAGTAGCACCACCATTAAAAGTAGCTTTCTCTTTAGACTTAGAAACATCGGTTTTAGATAGATTTATGCTAGCAGATTTCTCGCCGGTTACATTTAACAGCAAGTCTGAATTACTTGGGTATTTAATGTTTTCCAATTTAATCCTATTTCCATTATCAATCAAAACCACTGGATTTGTTTCATTGCTCAATACAAAAATGTTTCTTAAGGAAATATCATCTGCTTCAATTAACTCTACTCCTTTTTGTGTTTTGAAAGTCATATTTTCTAGATGAATTCCTTTGATGCTCATCTCTGGCAACCCACGAACCATGATTGCTTTTTCAGCACCATCACACACGATATTACTCACATAAAACTCTTTGAACTGTGGTGTGCCTTCATTAACAGGATGCAACTCCTTATCAGATTTTACTTGATAATACATGTCGAAAAGAATGGCCTCATGTATAATATCTTTCATAGAAATATCCTTTATAAAAATATTTTCTACTACACCGCCACGTCCACGCGTTGTTTTGAAACGAAGTCCAATATCAGTTCCAATAAAAGTACAATTAGACACAAAAATGTTCCTTGCACCGCCAGACATTTCGCTACCAATCACAAAACCACCATGCGCACGATAAACAATACAATCCCTCACCACCATATTTTCTGTTGGTACGCCCCTCTTTCTGCCATCTTCGTCACGACCAGATTTTACACAGATACCATCGTCGCCCGCATCAAAAGTGCTACCTTCCACCAATACATCTTTGCAAGATTCCACATCTATCGCATCACCATTATGCGCATTCCATTGATTGCGTACTCGTACTCCACTAACAGTTAACTCTTGGCAAAGAATAGTGTGTAAGCACCAAGCTGGTGAGTTTTGGAAGGTAGTATTTTGCAATAAAACCTTTTTGCAATTATTGAGTACCACAAGGTTGGGGCGCAAGAAATCTTTTACATCTTCATAATCATCCAATGTTTTGCCGGGTTCCATATTCAAGACATTCTTAGCTTTTAACCCTTTCAAATAACTCAAGGAAGGATACCATTCTTTTCCATTTTCACTTACGATACCGCCACTTGCTATTAATTTCTTCCAGTCAGACTCTATCAATCTATCTTTCGCTATATCTCTCCAAACTTCCCCATGACCATCTATGACCCCCTCGCCTGTAATGGCAACATTTGTAAGGTTGATACCAGTAATTGGAGACTGATTACGTGGGGAAGCATGACCTTCAAAGTCTCCCAACACCAATGGATATTGAGATTTATCTGAAGTGAACTGTAATAAAGCAGCACGGCTAATATGCAAATTCACATTGCTTTTTAATACAATGGGCCCTGTTAACCAAAACCCCTGTGGTATCAAAACAACACCACCACCTTTGTTACTACAATCACTTATTGCATTGTTGATGCTTGCCGTATTCAGTGTACTACCATCGCCTACTGCACCAAATCTGACAATATTGAAAGTATCATTCTTGAACGTTGGCAATACAGCAGAGGGTAAGTGTTTCCATGAGTAACCCTCTGTTTGTGCAGTTGCACATCTAGATACTGTAATCACCAAGACAATAATAAAAACAACCTTATTCATTTTAGTATATTAATAATTATCTAAAAATTTTATACCCGTCAGCCCTTATCGCTTCATAGATAACAAACATTGACATTTAATAAACAAAAGATATTAGTAGCCATAATCTTGAGTCAAAGTACCATTACTAGCATCAATAACTGCTTGAGGAATAGGGAATAATTCACTATGGTTAGGAACAAATCCGATTCCGTAATAAGTAAGAAAAGTACTACTTATCCCAGTACCAATCCACGATTCTTTGGTTGTATTTGCAGGTATTTTAGAAGAAGAGGGTGCTTTGTAATAAAAAGAATTGAACCATAAACTTGAATTGTCTACAGAACCCGTATAACCTCCACCTGGATTTTCGGGAGAATCAGTATTGTAGATGTACATTGAAGTTGGTAATGATGCTGAAAGAACATACAATGGTGGCGATGCCATGTATGTGGTATTTGACATTGCTTTGTTATTCATCAATGAAGTAAGGTTTGATTGTGTTTGTTGTATTGCAGTACCCAATAACCCCCATCTTTTGAGGTCATATTTGCGGATACCTTCCGCGCCAAACTCCAATGAACGCTCTCTTACAATATATTTAAATAAGCTATCATGACTTGAAGGGGTTGACCCTATTAAGTTATAATTTCCACCATACCCCCTTGTTCTCACTTGTTCAAGAGCTCTGATGCCGGCTTGGGCGTTACCAGGGTGTAGTTCATTATCAGCTTCCGCAAACATCAACAACACATCTGAATATCTGATTAGCGGCCAGTCCACACCCCAATAAAGCGAAGTAGAAGGGTATGGATTACTAATCCAATCAGACCTAAATTTGCCGTCCCTGATTTTTGTTAGTTTCTCCCCAATTTTTGAGTAATCAGCCATCACATCATACGGAGCAAATGTTACATCCCGCCTTGTATCGGTAGAGTCAAACAAATAAAAATAGGTTGGAAGCATAAGTAAAGTACCGCTGCCACTGGTAAATGAAATTGTGGTTGTAGTTAGAGTAGATGAAGATACATACCCTCCGAACTCGGGTCCATCATAAGTACCTAACCTACTGTCTGTCAAACTTGTGCCACCAGCCATTCCTACTTGAAATAATATTTCGTTGTAAGCATCTAAAGTATGAGAGCATAACCCATTTTTGAAAACAGCTTTGAAGCTCGGGTTCAGAGCATGTTCTCCACTATTGATGATATCGTTACATTCATTCCATGCAATCTGATAAAACTGAGGATAATCGGCCTCTCTTTCTATTATTTTATCCTTTCTCAGTTCAAAACCTCCCCTGTACAATGCAATCCTTGCTCGCAGCGCCTTTACAGCTCCTTTTGTAATCCTCTCATCCGGTTGATCACCAAGTTTTCCAATTTGACTTCTCCAAGGAACCAAGTTTTCTGCAAAAAGGAGGTCATTTAATAAATGATTGTATATGGTATCCCTATTGGTTTTAGGAATAAAGAGGTTGCCAGATACTTCTGACGGAAGCCTTTGTTCCGGCAAATCGCCCCAGTTTCTTATCAACTCGAAGTAGAATTGCGCCCTAAGTGTCAGAGCTTCCCCATATAACCTTTGCAGTTCACTTTGCTGCTGTGCATTTCCAGAATCATATAAAGACATTCGAGGGATATAATAAATACACAGATTTGCCCTTTCTATGCCTTGGTACAATTGTACGTAAGGCGCGTATAATTGCAAGTTCAACGCAGATGCATTGTAATGTGCAATATCCCCCCTGTCATTGTCACCTGTTTTGGCAGGTCCCATTGTTTCATCGTTGTCGTAAGGATAATAACAACTTATTCTGTTACCATACCCTTGGTCCCCTGCCAAATCCTGATAGACTCCTAAAACAGCCAATTTAGCATTATCTACCGTTCCGAAAACAGTATTTGGTGAGAAAAGAGAAGGGGGATTGGGATTGAGAAACTTTTGACAAGAAGTAAATCCCATATTAACCACTATTATTGCGATTAGCATTGTTTTTCTATTGTAATATCTATTTTTCATTCTATAAATAATTTAAGAGGAGATTAGAAACTTAAGTTGATGCCACATACATAGCCACGGCTTCTAGGATATGCCGAATAATCAATGCCGGGAGTTAATGGAGAGTTATGTACCGTATTAACCTCAGGGTCATATCCAGAATAGCTTGTGATGATAGCTACATTGTTTACAGTTAGGTAAAATCTCATTCTATTGACACCAAACTTCTTCATCACTGAGGCAGTCATTGGCAACGAGTACCCAATGGTGATATTATTTATACGAACAAAAGAACCATTCTCTACAGCAAAAGATTGAGGTGAGAAGGAGGCTGAAGATGAACCAACTGAAGGAATCCAGATAGAGGCATTCTTATTTATACTGTCAAGTATTGCTGGAGCTACCCCATAAACAGTTTTTCCTGATATCTGTTGTAGAGTATTCCCGCTATTGTCGGCCACCCTCCAGCGATTGCTCATGACAGCCAATAGATTAGCGTCCTGAGTATATCCACTTGTAAATTCCAATTTGTTGTCATTATATACCTTGTTACCAAAGCGATAGTTTATAAAAATACTTGCATCCCAATTTTTATATTTAAATTGTTGGGTAAGTCCTCCAAACAATTTTGGCTGGTTGCTTCCCAATATCTGCCTATCATTTTGATCAATCTTTCCATCTCCATTCAAGTCCTTGAATTTTATACCACCTGGCTGAGCAAGAACAGAAGTGACGGCTGAGTCATTAGCAACCCCAGCCTTTAATTGATAGGTTCCTAAGGAGCCAGGAGTAGTGGGTGCCGTATAATTGAAATCAGATGTTTTGTAGAATCCATCATTAACAAAACCATACATGGAACCTACCTTCTGACCCACTTTCACTATATAATCCGGAAGGTTGCTTGCTCCTGCCCAACCAGAATTCACAAAGAAGGAATTTTCATTAGACCCAAGTGACTTGATGATATTTCTATTGGAAGCAACGTTGAATGAGAAATTCCAAGAGAAGTTCTTACTCCTAATCACTGTGCCAGCAAATTGCAATTCTATACCAGTATTGTTTGTTGACCCAACATTTTGAATTTGGGAGACATACCCAGATGAAACTGGTACTGGAACATTTACTAAAAGGTCTCTTGTAGTATTACTGTAAAGGTCTAATGAAACCTGTAGCTTATTTCTTAATACTCCAAAATCAAATCCAAGATTCCTTGAAAACGTTGACTCCCATTTCAGATTCGGATTTACTAGGGTGGGTATGTTATAACCCGTTTGTAGGGATTGATTTAGCGAATATTCAGAAAGTGGATTATTAGCGGTAAACCAAGATTGATATAGGAATCCAGGGATACGGGCGTTACCAACTAAACCAGTGGATACCCTTATTTTAAGGTCAGAAACATAGCGGTCAAATCTATCCATAAACCGCTCCTTGGATAATAACCAAGAAAATGATGCAGAAGGAAAGTACCCCCATTTGTGCGACTCGCTGAAAACACTGGAAGCATCTGCCCTTATACTTGCGGTAAACATATATTTCTTGTGGACGTTGTACTTTGCGCTTGTAAAAAACGACAATACATTAAATGGTACTTCTGATGTTATAGGTAGAGGCTGAGGCTGCTCTGAATTAATACCTTGTTGAGGAGCCAACTCAAGGTTTGCTAGAGCTTGCTGAGGGGACGTGCCTTTTGGAAAATAATTTACCTGCTGATAATCTACTTTCACATCGTTCTGATAAGTTTCTTCCCCTGCAATGATTGAAAACTGATTTTCAGGAACATGACCAGTAACCACATCCGCATTTGTGTAGGTAAACACATTAGAATTGTTAAAACTAACTTTTTTTGAATGATTGATGGCAACACCTGGCCTGTGATCCCCGGATCGTTGAGACCACGGTGTTATTGTATCATTAAAAGCATTTTGCAACGAATCGACAATGTCGTAACCAACAGTTGTTCTAAAAGAAAAATGACTGGACAACTGATAATTCAAATATCCATTCAGCACCAGATTGTCGGCAATGTTATTTCTATAAGTTTGATTGTCTAATAAAACTGGATTAACAAGTATTAAACCATTGGCACTTGTAAGGGCATCTAAAGTGGGGTCGTACACGTCTGCACCTTCACCTGGCTGAAGAAAGGGTCTGTATTTGATAATTTGGCGTAAGAAACTCAATGATTGATCATTGCTCGGGTCAGTGGTGCCTGCACCATTAACAACCGTATGATTGTAACGTACGTTGAGCCCTATCTTAAGTTTATCCGTGGCTTTATGGTCGAATCTAAAGTTAACCAGTTTCCTGCCAAGTTCAGAATTGCGAAATATCCCATCTTGTGCGTTGTCAGTTAAACTCAAGTAATATTGAGTTTGTGCATTTCCACCAGACATACTAACATTGTGTGTTTGTTGTATTGCATTTCTTCCAAACATTTCCTTCTGCCAATCGTAAAAAGGAACGTTCTTATATTTTTGAACTGTCGACCAGTTATTGGGGCCATAAGCCGTAATGCCGCCTGTATCTGATGGGTTGTCCACCCCCCTTTCATACTGATATAGCATAAAGTTGTATGGATCCATCACAGATAACTCTTTGTTCAACTTATTCAATCCAACAAATCCATTATAGGAAATAGTAGTCCTTCCTTGTGTGTTTTTCCCGCCTTTAGTCGTAACAACTACAACCCCATTCGCAGCCCTCGCTCCATAGATAGCTGTTGCAGAAGCATCTTTTAAAACATCAATTGACTCAATGTCTTGTGGTGCAATCAGGGAAAGCCCCTCCTCAGATTCTATCCCATCAATAACGTAAAGTGGTGCATTACTTTGGGTAACTGAACCGCCACCACGAACTTTGATTTCAACTTGGGCACCGGGTGCACCTTCTGAAGTTGTTACTTGAACCCCAGCAAGTTTACCAGTGATAGCTTCTTCGGCAGAAGAAACAACCACATTTGCTAAATCTTTTGCGCCAATAGACGAAACAGCACCCGGAAGATCTTTACGCTTAATTGCTTGGTATCCTATTACTACCACTTCTTCGCCACTCGTAACGGCACCTAAAGCAAGTTTAATAACCAATGGTTCATCGCCTTTTACTGTAATGGTTTGGGTTGCATATCCTACGTAACCGATTAGCAATACAGGAGTTCCTTTACTTGTAGGCACTTTCAATACAAACTCTCCTTTAGAATTGGTACTTGTACCCACACTAGACCCTTTCAATGTTACACTTGCCCCAACAAGCACATGACCGCCCGAATCACTGACAGTTCCTTTTATTTCACGCAATTGTGCAAATGAAATGGTTATACCAAAAATGGAAGACAAACACAGTAAGATGATATTTTTCATAAACAACAATCATTAACGTAAAATTATAGCAATATTTTTATACCTGATTTAATGGTATCAAGGTGCAAAAGTAAAAGTATACCCCCTCGAAACCGTCCTGCCCTATCCTGTTTTCATAACTTATTTTTAATAGCGAAGACAACTATGCAAGCTTTTTCATTTGTCAATGTTCAATCGGAACGCAATTTACAATCAAATCGCTCAAAACGAAAGTCTTATTTGATAAGCTCTCATTTCCCCACGATCACTTTTCAAGTTGTTTGTCTCTTATTTGCTTTAGGGTTTGGTTGGTATGATGACTTAATTGATTCACTTTGGCTTCGCCTATTACTTGTTTTTGATAAATGCTATTATGCCCCGAAAGCAGATAAGACACCACACAAGCAATAGCAGCAAAAACGCCACACCCACTTCCAAATAATTCCATTGCCATGATGCTGCATGCCAATGGGGTATTGGTTGCACCTGCAAAAACAGCAACAAAACCCATCCCGGCCAACAAACCTGTAGGCAATGGTACAAAATAAGACAAGGCATTTCCTAAAGCTGCACCTATAAAAAACAAAGGAGTCACCTCGCCACCTTTGAAGCCAGCAGCTAAAGTGAGAATGGTAAATGCCATCTTCAAAGCGAAATCATACGGTGGCAACTGTTGCCCGAACGAAGCAACTATAGTGGGAATACCCAAACCAATGTATTTTGAAGTGCCAATACCCCAAACCGCAACAGCCACAATTACTCCCCCAACTACCGGACGTAAGGGAGGATAGGCAATCTTTGACTTAAAAACACCCGTAACGTAGTGGATTACCTTACTAAAAACAGCCGCGCATAAACCAAAGGCAATACCTGCAACGATGGCATAAATAATATTGAGAGACGAGATGGCAGGAACAAAATCTATTTGATAACGGGTGTGGTGGGTGTTCCAAAGTTTGGTAACCAAATCGGAAATGATGGCTGTGGCAAAGGCAGGAAAGATGGCATCGTACCTTAATCGACCTATCAAAAAGACTTCCAATCCAAATAAAGCACCGGCTAATGGCGTTCCAAATACTGAACCGAATCCTCCAGCAATGGCAGCTATAAGTAATATTTTCCGTTCACTTTCCTTTAACCGGAATGGCTTGCTGAATTGGTCGGCAATAGCACCCGCCATTTGCAGAGCAGTCCCTTCGCGCCCAGCAGAACCACCAAAAAAGTGCGTGACCATCGTTCCCAAATAAACAAAAGGTGCCATCCTGAAAGGGATGATTTCTTTGGGGTTATGTATAGAATCAATCAACAAATTATTTCCTGCTTCTATGTCTTTGCCGAGGTATTTATATAATAATCCAATGGCAAAACCACCAACAGGCAACAGTGCAATCAACCATAAATGCGATTCACGGAAGTTGGTTACCCAATCGAGCGATTGGAGGAAACCCGCAGAAGCTGTACCGATGCAAGTGCCGATGATGGCACTGATAGCCAACCATTTTAGAATGTAGGGGGTGGCAGGATATTGCCTAAAAAAGATGCGGAAGCGTAAGGTAGTTTTTCTTGCTGGGGACTTTTGTTTTGCAATACTCATAATTTTCCTGATTAAATGTTATTCATTTACATTCAAAACCAGGCGCCATCAGCTTGTTTAAGGCGGTTCAATTAGGAAGACACCATTTCCTTTTAGTAAGGTCACAAACATAAGAATTGTTTTTTAAATTGGATGAATGAACGATTCCCGATGTCTTTTTTATTCGAATCAGGTGTAAAATGCCTTTTTCCGTGACTCTGGAAAACTTTTCCGGGGTCACGGGAGAACTTACCGGGGTCACGGAAAATATTTCCAGAGCCACGGGAGAACCTTCCAGAGTCATGGAAAACATTTCCAGAGCCACGGGAGAACCTTCCAGAGCTGTGGAAAATATTTCCGGGGTCATGGTTTCTTATAAATCAACCGTAAGAGGCAAAATAAATACCCTAATATTGCCTTCTAAACTTCCCCCAATGTATAATAGTATCGCTGTTTTTTGTGGTAGCAAAGCTGGCAACAACCCATTGTTTCTGGAGCATACGATAGAACTAGGGGTATGGATGGCGGCAAATGCAAAGACCCTCATTTATGGCGGTGGAAGCACGGGCATAATGGGCGCAATTGCCGATAGTGTGATGGAAAACGGGGGCAAAGTAATTGGGGTGATGCCCGAAGTGCTTGTGCAATGGGAAAGGGGGCATAAAAATATTACCGAACTTCACACTGTTCCTGATATGCACGTGCGCAAAAGCCTGATGTACGAACTGTGCGATGCGGCAATTATATTGCCCGGTGGCAATGGCACGATGGATGAGTTATTTGAGATATTGACTTGGAATTCGTTGAAGATACACAGCAAAAAAATAATCCTGCTGAACACAGCAGGATATTACAATCATTTATTAGCGCATTTGGATTACAGTCAGCAACAGGGATTCCTACACGATAATTGGCAGGATAAAATATTGGTGAAAGATACCCCGCAAGAGATATTTACTTTCTTTTTCCAAGATACCAACCAAGCCCTCCACGAAGGATAGGAAGTGGATAAACACCATTGCTATTTGGGTCTGCATAGTAATACGGAGAGTTTGCATCCCTAGCAACATCAAGCATTATAACGGTATAATAATACATCCTTCCAATTTCCCTTCTACCATATCCAATGCCCAATAATAATGCGGTTGATTGATAATTATTGTTTCCTGAACCACCTGATGTAATAATCTTATTCTTTATGAAATCTTGTTCGGGCATGGCTTGAATAAAGAAATTTTCCAGAGGGTGTATCCTTAAAAATGCCCCGATTCCATAATCCATTTGATGTTGCGCAACACCTTCCACCTGATTTGTGGTGATTGAATAATAGTTTATTGTTGTGCTTATACCCACATCAACCAAGGAAGACAAAGAGTATCCCATTTCAGGAATGGCACCAATGTTAAAAATATTGCTTGTATATAATCCGCCGTTTGTGTTAGAGGTGTAGCCAAGGCTTATGGTTCCACCTGCAAAGACCCTATTCCAATCGAACCCTGTTGTAGTTGGTTCATCATCCTTTTTTTCTTCTTCTATATGCCTTCGGTGATCGTGAAAACTTTCTTGTGCAAACACAAACTGACAAACAAAAATGAATGTAAGGGAGGCGAGTATTCTTTTCATAATCTTAATATTAATTGTAAAGTAATTGTTTAAATGGTTTGGGTGGTGATAAACACTTGTTATTATCGGTAAAACCTCTTTTTTTACTTACGACTTGTGCCTTATCCCTTACGCCTCTTTCACCAGCGCATCATACAACACTTCCACAGGATGCAATGCTTTTCTGTGCGCACCATCTTTTATCTGGTGGCGGCAACTAGTGCCCGGCGCGGCAATGATTACGCTTTCTGGTTGCTTACGAACAAAAGGCATCAACACCAATTCACTCACTTGAACTGACAACTCATAATGCTCCTTTTCATAACCAAAAGAACCCGCCATGCCACAGCAACCCGAAGGAATAGTTTCTACCTTGAAGTTCTCGGGGAATGATAAAACCTTGACTGTGTTGCTCAATGCGCCAACCGCTTTCTGCTGACAATGCCCGTGTAGTTTTATCTCTTTAGAAGCGGTTGTAAATTGTTCTTTCTTGATGTTGCCTTTGTCAATTTCATTCGCAATGAATTCATCAATCATAAATACATGCTTGGCTAATTCAATAGATTGCTCACGTAGTTGTTCATCAACCAAATCTGGATATTCATCCCTGAAAGACAATATTGCCGAAGGTTCAATACCTATCAAAGGCTTATCAGCACTAACCAACGGATGCAATAATTGCACATTTCCATTCGCAAAATGCTTTGCTTTCTTCAATAGCCCCTTAGACATTGGCGCACGGCCACTATCCAAATGATAAGGAATAATAACCTGATAGCCAAGATGTTCCAACAACAAAATCGCTTTTATGCCAATGGGTGTGTCGTTGAAGTTGGTAAACTCATCACAGAAAAGATAAACCGTCTTTTTGTCGCTTGCTTTCTTCTGCCTTTTCTCATCCCAGTGTAATAAAGTTTCCTTGTGCAGCAAAGGCATAGACCTTTCGGGTGCAAATCCAATAACCGTCTTGATTGCCTTACTGATGAAAGGTTGCTTCATCATAAAGTTATAAACGCCCGGTGCAATAGACCCAAGCTTGGCAGAGGTACTGAAATTGGCAATCAGTTGAGACCTAAATGGAACACCATTCGCATCATAATAATGTTGCAGGAACTCGGCTTTTAGCTTTGCCATATCCACATTGGAGGGACATTCAGACTTACAGCCCTTGCAACTCAAGCACAAGTCCATCACTTCTTTTATCTCTTTATGATTAAAGCGATTGGTTTGTGTGGAATTAGTCAGGAACTCCCTCAATATATTCGCCCTCGCCCTAGTGGTATCCTTTTCATTCCGTGTAGCCATGAAGGAAGGACACATGGTTCCTCCACTCAATTCTGTTTTCCTACAATCACCAGAGCCATTACATTGTTCGGCATGCTGCAACACATCCTGATTGTGATACCGGAAATAGGTTTTAAATGCAGGGGTTCGTTGCCCTGGCACATACCTCAACATGGTATCCATAGGTGGCGTATCTACAATCTTATTCGGATTGAAGATATTATTCGGGTCAAAGGTTTTCTTTATCTCTTTCAACAACTGATAGTTTTTTTCGCCTATCATCTGTTTGATAAACTCCCCACGCAACCTTCCATCGCCGTGTTCCCCACTCAAAGAACCCTTATATTTCTTAACCAAAGTGGCAATCTCTTCCGCAATCTTCCTGAATTGTTTGTTGCCCTCTATAGTCTTTAAATTGATGATTGGACGAAGATGTATCTCCCCACTTCCTGCGTGTGCGTAATGCACAGAATAGAGATTATCCTTGGCCAATATCTCATTGAACTCACGGATGAAAGCCGGCAAGTCATTCACATCCACGGCAGTATCTTCTATCACAGGCACTGCCTTTTCATCACCGGGAAGATTACTTAATAAGCCCAACCCTGCCTTTCTCAAACTCCATATCTTTTTGCTGTCAGCCCCATACAACAAAGGGAAATGATAACCAAGGTTGTTTGCCCGCATATCTGCTTCCACTTCTTTGCAAATGGCGGCTATGTCTTCTCTATTATCCCTGCAAAATTCAATCACCAATATGGCTCCCGGATCTCCCTGTACAAAGAACCTGTTCTTGCTTTGCTCGATGTTGTCTTTAGTACATTCAAGGATGTAATGGTCAATCAATTCGCTGGCACTAGGCTTATATTTTAACCCAATCAAGTTTGCCCGCAAAGCCTCATCAATGCTATTAAAATGAACACAAAGCAACCCAACCTCTTTAGGTGGCAATGGGTTTACATGGAGTTTTATCTCTGTCAAGAAAGCCAATGTTCCCTCAGACCCTGCAATCAATTTACAGAAATTAAAGTCCTCACTACCCGCGGTGAAAGGTGCAGTTTCCAATAACATATCAACTGCATAGCCCGTATTCCTTCGCTCCACAGACTTCTTTGGGAACTCTTTTCTTATCTCTTCCTGGTTCTCATAATTGCTCAACAGGCTACGGACTTTCTTATAAATAGTTCCTTCCAATGTATCCAATTCGCACTTGGCATGAAACTCATCTATGTTCAAAGCACCAAATACTACCTTGCTTCCATCACTCAATATCGCATTCACTTCCAGCAGGTGTTCCCTTGTGCTTCTATAAACCACTGAGTTGGAGCCACAGGAATTATTACCCACCATACCGCCAATCATAGCACGGTTAGCGGTAGAAGTTTCAGGACCAAAGAACAAGCTGTGTGGTTTAAGGAACATATTCAGTTCGTCCCTTATCACACCGGGTTGCACACGTACCCAATGTTCTTCCTTATTAAGTTCGAGTATCTTGGTAAAGTGTTTGGATACATCAACAATAATCCCATTGCCCACCACCTGACCAGCCAATGAAGTACCGGCAGTGCGGGGAATGACAGATGTTTTATTGTCAATAGCAAATTGTATCAAGGCAAGAATATCCTCCTCAGTTTTTGGGATCGCAACGGCAAGCGGCATCTCCCTATACGCCGACGCATCGGTGGCATATAAAGTCCTGATTGTATTGTCAGTAAATAAGTCCCCTTGTAGTTTATGCCGAAGTTCCTTGAAATCAATTGCCATCCTTTTTCCTTTTGAAGACTGCAAATGTAATCGAAGTGAAAGATATGAGATAGGAGATATTAGATAGTAGTATTCGTATATTCATTCCATTACTTTTAGCAACAAATAAAACTTGTTGGCTACAAGCCGCCAAAGAGTAAACATTACAAGCCTATAAGAACTGGGCTTAAACCATGCTATTGCTTTATAATCAACTCCGAAATCATATCACCTTGTTGTACTATCAGGGTTCCTTGCGAATACTCTTCATCATGTTGAGAAGCGTCTAAGCCAATCTCTTCATCTTCTTCACTCACACGGATTGGCACTATAAAGTTCATTACTTTGAAGATAATAAACGAAACTGTAAAGCTGTAAGTAACAACTATCACTAACCCCTTTAGTTGAGTAAAGAAAAAAGATGGATTACCATAAAACAAACCATCGTTGCCAGCAGGATTCACAGTTTTGGTCGCGAACATTCCTGTTAGCAGCATCCCAACCATTCCTCCTAGTCCATGACAAGGAAAAACATCCAATACATCATCCAACTTAGATTTCGATTTTAAATAAACTGCCCAATTGGAAACAACAGCCGCAAACATTCCAATGAAGATACTTTGTGGGATAGCCACAAAGCCTGCTGCGGGGGTTATGGCTACCAACCCTACCACGGCTCCTATACAAAACCCTAATACAGATGGCTTCTTACCCCGCCATACATCAAAAAACATCCAAGATAGTCCCGCAGATGCAGCAGCAACATTGGTGGTTACAAAGGCAGAGACTGCCAATGCATTGGCACCTAATGCCGAGCCTGCATTGAAACCAAACCATCCAAACCACAATAAGCCAGTGCCTATCAATACATAAGGAATATTTGCAGGGGGTATTTCTTTGTTTGTTTCATGTGCTTTTCTACGTTTCAAAACGATTGCACCTGCCAAAGCAGCACAGCCTGCAGAGATATGAACCACTGTTCCACCAGCAAAATCCAATACACCCATCTGGGCTAGGAACCCATCAGGATGCCAGGTCCAGTGTGCCAATGGAGCATAAACAAAAAGACTAAAGAACACAATGAATAAAGTATAGGAAGTGAACCTTACACGCTCTGCAACGGCACCCACCACCAATCCAGGAGTGATAATGGCAAACATCAATTGAAAAACAGAGAACAAAAGGAGCGGTATTGTTGGTGCCAATGACCAAGGTGCACCAGATATAACATCTTTAAAGAACCAGTGTGTTCTAGGATCGCCGATGATGCCATGAATGCTCTTGCCAAAGCATAGACTGTAGCCTACTACTACCCACAAAACGCTAACAATACCTGCTGCAACCACACTTTTCATCATAGTGGAAAGCACATTTTTGCGATGGACCATTCCACCATAAAAAAATGCAAGTGCAGGAGTCATCAAGAAAACTAGGGCTGTCGATATAAGTACCCAAGTAATATCGGCAGTATTATAAACCTTTTGTTTATCTACAAAACTAGGGTGACTTGGTACAAATAAAGCCAAGATAGCAACAATTGCCAATAAGAGAAATGGGGTAATCCTTCTTGCTTTTTCCATTATGGATAAACACTTTTTAGGTAAAAGAATGAACAGTAAATAAAATATTCAAATATTTTATTTGGGTGGCAAAAGTGAGTGTAAATTATCGTTTATCCAAAAAAAATAGCAAAAGAGAATGATTTGTACAATAAAGTTAATGTATTTTTAGATATTTTTCGTTTAATTAAAATTAGATAAACTTTTCAAGTATTGATAATATTGGTTGTCGTTTACATCTACTGGGTTCTTCTTCAGCTTAATTGATACAGTAGCCAGTCGTTGATTTTCGAACAGACGCTAGATGAAATGTATGTGGAGAACTATAAAAGGTAGCTTAAAAATTTATTTGGTTTGTTCATAGCAATCTGCAAGCACTTTCCTAAACACTTTTGTTGTAGGTAGCCCTGTTTCGCTCCTTTGCTTTCAGTCGAAAATTCTCTACTGGCGCATGACTCCCGTCATGTGCCTTTTGTTACTTATTCCACAAAGTAAATAACTTGCCTCTATTAAAACTTCAGTAACGTACAGTCCATGACGGGAGTCATGAACTAGACCCTGACATTCATGGACTAGTTGGGATGTCCTCTGAATAGTAGGGATAAGGTTTCGTAGGCTCTTGTGGTCTCTTGGGAATTGTGGGTGATATGTTTTCTTTTCTTCTTGATAAGTTTAAAGGGATGGCTGCCCCATTTTGTAGAAACTTTCCAATAATTGTATCGAGTCCAAATTCGCCCACATAATCAAATGGCAATCCAGCTTTTATTGACAATTTTAATGTTGTACCAGAAAAACTAGTTGAGGCAACCGGCAATCCAAATACTTTTTGGTCAGGTACATCAAACGTTGACTCAAATTCTTTGTTGGTTTTGTCAATGTGAAATACTAGTTTAATATTCATACCTCCTGCGAATAAAATTCCGTACCACGTACCAGTAATATCTTGTCCAAAACCATTAATATACATTAAGCCAGTCAGTAATATCAATGCAATCTTTTTCATTTTATTTATTTTAAGGGCGGTCATGATTTCTTCGCCAAGGTTCGTGTCTTCACGAACATATTTTATTATTTTGTGAAGACACAAACCTTCCCGTAGCGTCAATACAAAACTAAGGGAAATTATATCTTTAATTTCAAAACTATCAAATAACAAAGCATCCGAAAGTTGCAACTTTCGGGAGGTTGGCAACTCATTTATGCTAATCAGCCCCAAATTTTCAACTTCGTGAGGCAAGTGACGCGACTTGTCCTACGTTTCGCGTCACTCGTGTGGCAAGTGACGCGACATGCCCTATGTTTCGCGTCACTCGTGTGGCAAGTGACGCGACATGCCCTACGTTTCGCGTCACTCGTGTGGCAAGTGACGCGACATGCCCTATGTTTCGCGTCACTCGTGTGGCAAGTGACGCGACTTGCCCTATGTTTCGCGTCACTCGTGTGGCAAGTGACGCGACTTGCCCTATGTTTCGCGTCACTCGTGTGGCAAGTGACGTGACTCGTCCCATTTTCTCACAGATTGAGTGATTTTTTAGCATCCTAAAGACAACAAAATTTAAATAATTACTATTTCAATAGAATCAGCCTCCTTTTCTGGCTTTATTTGATTAAAAAAAATAACTATCCACTATTTGGCAATTCAAATTAATCTCGTGCACAATCTAGCCGTCATTTCGACGATAGGAGAAATCTAATCGAATCTTGAACAATATTTGATAAGTTTTAGTATTCCTAAAATGCACAATTGGATTTCTCCTATCGTCGAAATGACGTTCACTTGGTTCGAAATACACCTATTGCCAAATAGCGGATAGTCATTAAAAAAATATATTGTGAATACATTAACACCAATTGTGACCTTCTATGAACTTAAATGCCACTTAACAACGTCCTTCGTTTGAGTTGACCGCAAAAGAGGTTTTAAAATGCCTGGCCGATTAAATTTTATCACGCATACAAATTTAAAATTATGGCAAACGAACCTCTTAAAGTTAGCATCGACGGTATCAGGGAAATTTTTGTGGATTTATTGGGTGGTGAGGCTTACGATATCATGCAGGCACTTTATGTGCTGAATCCTTCGGTGTTTACGGGTACACTCCCTGTTACACAAGCTGTATTGGGGGCTGGCATCACCCTCTACAATACTAAACGGGCTGAGTACAAGCTAGGTGGGCTTTCTCAAAAGAAACCTTTTGATGATGCCCATGAAGCGTTGATTGCTCTTCTTATTTTGTTGGCTCCTTATGTGGATGGCATTGCTAATGGCAATGAGCTTATATTGAAGTTGAGTTTGATGCCCTACGATACGGGTGTGAACGATACGGCTGCTTTGATAGCTGCCGGGGCTTTGCCTACTTTGTTAACCTACAAGCCGGGTGCTACAGGGGTAGCCCAAGTGTCTTGTGCTTCTTTTGGGAAGACAGCAAAATATTGGTGCATTGCCCTGCAAGGTGGGCCAATGCCCGCTGGCGTTGTAATGAGCATGGATGGGCAACTTTCGCTTCCATCTGGCATAACAATGCCTGCGTGCATTATTAGCCTGAATGGAAAAAGGAATAAAATATTATTGAACATGGTGCCCAAAACCGATTATCATCTCTATTACACCATGAGTTGCGGTGGCTATATGAGCGGATTTAGTGTGCCAATTATTATTGCTAGTGGAAACTAAGGCAATAGGGGTTAGTTGTTAGGGATTAGTGATAAGTAAAGAGGCTGATTAAAGAATTAACTTTAATCAGCCTCTTTTTCATTATCCACTCACTACTCACTACTCACCACTCACTTGTACAACTGATTCAGCAACAACTTATAAGTATTATATGCTTGCGCACGATAGATAATTTCGGGTCCGAAAGCATAGAGTTTGCCTTTTCCAACAGTTGTTTCGAAGGCGGCAACACCATCTTGCAAATATTCTTGTCCCCATGCCCAGCCACTTCGAAGTGTTTTCTTGGAAGCAAACCAAGCCAATGGTTTCACCGAGCCATTGGCATAAGCACTGGTATTTATTTTGAATACTGGGCTTTCGTCAAACATAACATCTGCCGTAGCATTCATCCCCCAAGCAGCAGGGGCAGCAGAGTCTACACTAGCACGAAGGATGGTTCCGGGTACATAGAATTTTTCTCCGGGCAACTTCTTTTCCGTGCCATCAACAATCTCGGTAAGGGCATCTTTTACTGGTAATCCTAGGTGGTAAGCCAAGTTTGTACTCGTGCCAATGGTTACGATATTGCCACCGTCCTCCAAGAACTTCTTGAGGGCAGGAACAGTTTTCTCTGCACTGAAACGTCCCAAGGTATGCCTGTATTCTTCGGGGATACTTGCTGGCTTGGGTTGCAGCCTACCCCTGCCTGAACCAACTGCAGGGATGGCACCAGTAGGGAAAATGATGACATCATATTTACTGCGCAAATCGGCACTGTCCAATTCTTTGGCATAAATCCGATCGAACTGAAAATGATATTGCTCCATCATATAACGCACCCAACCCGAAGGCATCGAGCCACCATAGATGTCCCACAAAGCAATGCGGGCAGGGGATAGTTTCTTTAATCCAGCAGGCTTTTTGGCAATGGCATTGATGGTGATACCCAATGAATCAGCATCCTTATCCAAGATGGACTTTGTCTTAGCAGAAGCATTCACATAAAAAGAACCAAGCGAAGCACCATCAATAGCTTCTGTCGTCCTGAAAACTTCTATTCCTTCCTTCAATAAGTCATTGGCAGCAGTAAAGGAATGGTTAGCACGGGCATCCAACAAATAACCCTTTGCACTCTTTGCATTACCAATATAAGTACCCTTAGGCACTATCAATTCGCCATACCCTATTCGTTCAGTTGGTGCATCGAAAGGGTTTAGGATACGGTCGAATTGAACCCCCATCTGATAAGCCAACGTCCATCCTGCGGCATCATAAGGCTTGATGGGCGGTCCACCGGGATACAAGAAATCATTGGGGTGATCTTGTGGTTCGAACATATCTATCACGTGTGGCCTGAAAGCCTGATTTGTTTTGATGATGTATGAACCAGCAGGGTAAGTCTTGCCCTCAACGGTAAACGAAGCAGTTGCTTTGGTAACAACTATACCAGTTCTAATCAAGCAATTCAAGAAGCGGATAGTGGTAGGCAAGTCGGCCTGTGCAGCGGTAATGATATATCCCCTAGGGTCACGCAGGGCAGGGTTCTTCATTACCGAATCATAATATTTTGTAGCAACTGTTGCAGGGTTTTCTTCATCGGAAGAGTCAGCAACTACAGCCCCCTTCTTAGTAGTTCTGGTTTCGCCTTCGGCTAATTTGGTGATGGAAGCAATTTTGCTAGGCAATAAAGACCAGTAATCCTTTTCACCTTTTTCGATGGAATTCTTACCCATCCGATAGATATTAAACAACAACTGATCCCTGTATCGAGAGGCATAATCCAACACTGCATAGTTGAGGGAAATGGAATAATCTATGGAATACTTAAAATGCCAAACCCTAGGCGTAACAGGATTGATGGTAGCGCCATTAGGTATCAAACGATTAGGAACAAGCGGGATGGTAGTAGGGGTTGGGCTGCCTGTAATCTCGGTAAGCAACCCAATCATATTGTGGAAATAGGTAGTGGTACGCAACCCCCCATTGAACCAAGTAGAATAAACAGAACCAGAACGCTCAGTATAACCAGGCTTCCCTTCCGCATCCAAACGAGTACCCATTGCTGCACCAATGGCATCAATGCCCGTGATAACTAGCGGGTCGAACACATAGTTGAATGGATCACGATAGGGAGGGCCAGCAACCACGGCACCAGCAGGAGCGGGTTGGTGGTGATTGTACATTATCTGAGGTATCCAATTAATATACAATTGACGAGCCATATTCTGTGATTCTTTTAGGTTCAGCATATAGAAGTCACGGTTGTTATCGTGTCCTGCATACTTTTCAAACAAGCGTGGCCAGTTATTGTAAGACCTTTCTTCGGGTACAGCTTTACGCATATACCAGTTGCTCATCAGTTCTTGCCCATCAGGGTTGGCGTGTACCAATAGTACAATTACATTATCCAAAATCTTATTGGTTTCGTCGTCCGTGCGGCTAGATAATTCGTAAGCCGTTTCTATCAATTGATGTGCACCTACGGTTTCGTTTGCGTGCAAGCCACCATCAATCCAAACGACTGCTTTACCTTCTGCGGCAAGGGCATGAGCTTGTTCGTCAGTAAGGTTTTCTGCATGAGCTAGTTTGGTAGATATTTCCCTGTAATGCTCTAGGTTCTCTAAGTTCTTTGGCGATGAAACGACTAACATATACTGACTGCGACCTTCTTCGGTCTTGCCTATTTCCACCAGCTTTACTCGCTTGGAAGTAGCAGCCAGCTTCTTAAAGTAAGCCTCGGTTTGGGTGTAAGTAGCCAAGTGATAATCGTCCCCAATGGCAAAACCGAAGTGTTCCTTGGGCGTAGGGATTGTTTGCGAAAAAGAGACGGTGCTTATCAGTAAGCAGCCAATCAGTAATAACTTGTAAAATTTGTTCTGTAGCATCAGCGATAGTATTGTTTAATCAGTGTTCAAATATAGTTACTTTGTACAGTGTGCTTGTGAGGGATAAATGTAACCATTGCTCAAGGCATTTTTTGTAGGAAATATCTTTATAGAAATTATTTTATCCTTTCCTTTTATAATCAAATAAAACAACCTTTGCCACCTCTTACACACTCGGCTTTCTATCATATCAATCATACCCTATCTATCATCAATTATCAATACCTTCGCCGCCACTAAAAAGAAGGAGGCAATTGCTTTCGACTGATGATAAAAAGGATTTATGAGCGATAAATACAAGGAGTTTGGTGGGTTGAACCTTCCTGCAATAGAAAAGGAAGTATTGGCAAGTTGGGATGAGAATAGTGCATTCGAGAAAAGTGTTTCGATAAGAGAAGGGGCTGTGCCGTTTGTTTTTTACGAAGGGCCGCCAAGTGCAAATGGTATGCCGGGCATTCACCACGTAATCTCTAGGACATTGAAGGATTTGGTGTGCCGTTACAAGACCATGCAAGGCTTTCAAGTAAAGCGCAAGGGCGGTTGGGATACACACGGTTTGCCTGTGGAACTAGGTGTGGAAAAGGAATTGGGCATTACGAAAGAAGATATTGGCAAGAAGATTAGCGTGGAGGAATACAACCAAAAATGCCGTGAAGCCGTATTGCGCTACAAGGATAAATGGGATGATATTACCCGCAAGATGGGCTATTGGGTAGATTTGAATAACCCCTATATCACCTTCGAGAATAACTATATTGAGAGTCTTTGGTGGATATTGAGCGAGCTATACAAGAAAGGATTGCTGTACGAAAGTGTAAGCATCCAGCCTTATAGTCCTGCGGCAGGAACGGGTTTAAGTAGCCACGAATTGAATCAACCGGGTACTTATAAGGATGTGAAGGATACGAGTGCGGTGGTAATGTTCAAGGCTGATAAAACCCAATTGCCATTTGAATCCAAATGGGATGTTTTCTTTTTAGCCTGGACAACGACGCCTTGGACTTTGCCATCAAATTTAGGATTAACAGTTGGTCCCAATATAGATTATTGTGCTATTGATGTGTTCCCGCCATATCATCCTGAAAGCAATCCAATTACAATCATACTTGCTAAGAATTTAGCTGAAAAGTATGTTACTTATGAGAGAGATGGAATATTATTCCCAGCTTACCCTTTCGGAGAAGATATTCTAGAAATAAATAGAGATGAAATTGCAGAAGAGATAAAGAAAAATAAAGGAAAGCCTTTTGTATTAGGGGGTAAAAATCTAGCAGAGTTTAAAGGTAAAGACCTTGAAGGATGTCGCTACGAACAATTGATGCCTTACGAAGCGAATCAGGAAACAGGCGGAGATTCTTTCCGTGTATTGTGCGACAGTTTTGTTACCACAGAAGATGGTACGGGTATCGTTCATACCGCCCCTGCCTTTGGTGCGGATGACTATAAAGTTGGTAAGAAATATGGTATCGGCATCCTGACAATGGTGGATAGGCAAGGTAAGTTTGTAGATGGATTGGGTGAATTTAGTGGACGATATGTAAAGAATTATAAGGATGACCCTAACTATGCAGACGTAAATGTGGACATCTGCGTGATGCTGAAAAAGGAGAATCGTGCTTTTAAGGTAGAGAAATACGAACACAGCTACCCACATTGCTGGCGTACCGATAAACCAATTTTGTATTATCCATTGGATGCTTGGTTTATCAAAACAACAGATCCTGTTATCAAGCAACGGATGATAGATTTGAATAAAACTATCAACTGGAAACCGAAGAGTACGGGCGAAGGAAGGTTTGGTAACTGGCTGGAGAATATGGTGGATTGGAACCTTAGCCGTAGTCGCTTTTGGGGAACACCACTGCCTATCTGGAAAACAGAAGATGGTAGCGAACAGAAGATAATAGGCAGCGTGGCTGAGTTGAAAGAAGTGATTAAGGCTGCCAGCGAATTTTATTTATCAGAAGAAAGGATAAGATTATATGATGCAGATAGGGAGATTTTCTTGGGGAAGAAGGCATTTGAATATCAGCAAAAGAATCAAAAGGATGTAGAATTTGCCATGTGCAGACCCGATATTCACAATGGGTTTATTCATTTTCTTTGGGGGAAAGAGGGTAATGAAAACAAAGATTTTGAAGGGGGATACGGTACAAGTAAAATAATTGCGAAAAGGAAATGGGAGATTGCAAACCTGCCAGAATTTGCAGACTTAACGATTGAGGAAGTCTTTGAGGGTATTGCATATACAATAGCGAAAGGGGAAATAGTTAGAGAGTATGGTCCAGAAAAGGCTAAGCGAGTAGAATTACAATCCGAGCATTATATTGTAATTATTTCTGAATTCTTGCACGATGCGGATTATAATTGGTTGGTGACTGGCTTTAAAAAGAAAAAGGAAACTGAAGATGTTGGTAGCGATTCCGCACTCTCCAACCCTACGCACATTGTCCCTACGCTTAACCGTGACGATGTGGGAGCAGTTTCTGAAGCAAATATAGATTATATTGTTACGCAACCGATATTCCGGTTCAAAACAGATGATTTACACAAGCCTTTTGTGGATAATATATTTATCATCTCGCCTAAAGGTAAAATAATGATGCGTGTCCCCGACCTGATAGATGTTTGGTTTGATAGTGGGGCGATGCCTTATGCGCAGCAACATTTTCCTTTTGAGAATAAAGAATTGTTTGCCAATAACTATCCTGCTGACTTTATTGCAGAAGGCGTTGACCAAACAAGGGGTTGGTTTTACACGCTTCATGCAATAGGTTCTTTAATAAAAGACAGCGTTGTTGATGTATTGAAAGAAGCGGGTATCCCTTCTGATAAAGTGGACGGCAGGGCTTACAAAGCGGTTGTTTCTAATGGTCTTGTTTTAGACAAGAATGGCAACAAGATGAGTAAGCGTTTGGGTAATGTGGTAAATCCATTCGAAACCATTGAAAAGTATGGTGCCGATGCTACCCGTTGGTATTTAATTACCAATGCAAGTCCTTGGGATAATTTAAAGTTCGACTTGGCAGGAATCCAAGAAGTGCAACGCAAGTTCTTTGGAACATTGTATAACACCTATCAGTTCTTTGCCTTATATGCCAATGTGGATGGATTTTCGTTTAAGGAAGCCTATATCACTTTGGCTGAAAGACCTGAGATTGACCGTTGGATATTGTCTTCATTAAATACGTTGATAAAGAAAGTTACCGAGGCAATGGACGATTATGAGCCTACACAGGCTGGTCGTTTGATGGAAGAATTTGTAGATGAACATCTGAGTAACTGGTACGTGCGTCTTTGCCGTCGCCGGTTCTGGAAGGGAGAATATGAGGGAGATAAGATTGCGGCCTATCAAACCTTGTATGAATGTTTAGAAACCTTGGTAAGATTGATGGCACCAATTTCCCCTTTCTTTAGTGATGCGGTATTTAAGAATCTGAATGCCGTCACCCATAGATTTGAAGAAGGAAGTGTGCACCATGTTTTGTTCCCAACACATAACGAAGCGGCTATAGATACGGATTTGGAAGAAAGGATGCAATTGGCACAAGACACTTCTTCGTTGGTATTGTCTATCCGTAAGAAAGTAAACATCAAGGTTCGTCAGCCATTGCAAAAAGTGATGGTGCCTGTTCTTAATCCAAAAATGAAAGAACAGTTACAAAAGATTGAGGACTTGATTAAGGCTGAAGTAAACGTAAAAGAGTTCGAATACTTAACGGATACAGAAGGGGTTATTAAGAAAAAAGTAAAAGCAAACTTCAAGGCATTGGGTACAAGGATGGGTGCAAAGATGAAAGCAGTAAATGCTGCTATCATGAACTTTACACAACATGAAATCGCCGCTATCGAAAAGAACGGACAAATAGCTTTAAATATTGAGGGAGAAGACATTATTATCCTTATCAGTGAAGTAGATATTGCCGCTGAAGACATTCCAGGATGGAGTGTTGCGAGCAAAGGCAGCTTAACTGTGGCGTTAGACATTACTATTTCTAAAGAATTACAAGATGAAGGTAATGCACGGGAACTTGTAAATAGGGTTCAAAACATTAGAAAAGAGAGCAATTTTGATTTAACTGACAGAATTTCTGTTAAGTTACTCACTAATGTTAATTTGAAAGACAGCATTGAACAGTTTAAAGAATATATTTGCACGGAAATTTTGGCAGATGAACTTGATTGGGTGTCGGAAATGAATGAAGGCATTGAAATTGAGGTAAATGAGATGATGCTGAAAATCGAAGTAATTAAAAAAGAAAAAAAGAATGGCTACAAGTAAAAGTACTCCAAAAAAACCTCAAATGGTAAAACAAGTGGCTCGCAAACCAGTTGGTTACTCTGAGGTTGACATGAACGAGAAGTCACACATACCAATAAAAAAGCGTGAACCTAAACCTGTACAAAGAAGGTCTGATGAACCTATGAAGGAAGTGAAACTTCCAAAAATTACAACTACATCAAGTGTTGCTTATAACCCAGGATATACACCAATGGAAAAAAGAGTAGAAGTGCCACAAACAAATACGCCGCTTGTAAAATATAGCGATTCGGACTTGAAAGAGTTCCGTGAAATCATCAATAAAAAGATGGATACTGCCAAGAAAGAGTTGGCATATCTTCAAGGTTTAATCACCCGTAAGGATGGAATGGGTTCTGACAACGACGATGCGCGTTACATGACCATGGAAGATGGTAGCATGAGTATGGAACGTGAACAACTAAGCCAAATGGCCAGTCGTCAGATAAGCTATATCGACCATCTTGAAAAAGCAATCATGCGTATTGAAAACAAAACGTATGGCGTTTGCAGAGTTACTGGTAAATTGATTGATAAAGCAAGGTTAAAAGCTGTTCCACACGCTACATTAAGTTTAGAAGCTAAACTTGGTTTGGTAAAAGCTAGCGGGGAATAAAATTAAATAGTTCTAATAAAAAAGGCTATCTCGATTGAGATAGCCTTTTTTATTGATTATTGTGTTACTATTTTGGCTTTCAATTAGATTAAAAAGATATTTTTGTAAGGTTAACAATAGTCATTTAGATAATTATTCACTTAAACAATCGGCATTGGAATACCATCCGGATATTAAAAACTTATTATTTCTTCATCTAAGCAATCTGGCTGCTATAAATACGCAAGTCTCCTCATCGATTGTATTTGCCCTGTTGTGTTTATTGTTCTTCTCGTATGTTATCAGTGGTGCGGAGGTAGCTTACTTTTCATTGACGCAAAAGGATATTAATGTATTAAAAACAAAGCAGCAAAGTGGTTATAGGCGCATAATTAACTTGCTAGAAGACCCCAAGGTATTGTTGGGATGCCTGTTGATTGCAAAGTACTTCATCAATATTGGCTTTATTATTATTTCAAATATCTTTTTGGGTAATCTTTTAAACTTAGAAAAGACCAATGCCCTTTGGGTGGAAATCATCATAAAGATAGTTGTCATTACTACAACCCTGATATTGTTTGGTGAAGTGATGCCAAAGGTGATGGCTGCACAAAACAACATCAGGTTTGCAAAAGACTTAGGACCAATTATAGAGTTTGTATTCTTGGTATTTAAGCGGGCAAGTATATGGTTTGTAAGATACAGTGAAGTTATTGAGAGGAGGTTGAGTAGAAAGAAAGGATACAATCTTGAGGAGTTGGATCAGGAGATTGATTCGAATGCAGATAACAATACTTCGATAGAAGAAAAAAACATTCTTCGTGGCATCGCGAAGTTTGGGAATATCACCGTTAAGCAAGTGATGAAAACTAGGGTTGATGTTCACGGTATTGAGAAAAACACAAGCTTTTCCAATCTGATTCATCAGATTGGTGAATGGCATTATAGTCGTATTCCTGTTTATGAGGAAGATTTGGACAAGGTAATTGGGATGATCCACACCAAAGATGTTATTCCATATATCAATCAACCCAATGATTTTGATTGGCGATTTCTATTACGTACCCCCTACTTTGTTCATGAACATAAAATGATTGAGGACTTGCTGAAGGAATTCCAATCAAAAAGAATACATTTTGCATTGGTGGTAGATGAGTTTGGCGGAACAAGCGGCATCGTTACGCTTGAGGATATTCTGGAAGAAGTGATTGGAGAGATTAAAGATGAGTTTGATGAGGAAGAAATCAATTTCACTAAAGAAGACAATCTCAACTATATTTTTGAAGGAAAGGTGATGTTGAATGATGTTTGCAAAACAATGCACCTGAACATTGACATATTCGATGAGATTAGGGGAGATAGCGATTCTTTAGCTGGATTAGTTTTGGAATTAACGGGCGAAATACCACAAGTGGGACAAGTAATTGAAACCAAAGAATTTGATTTCACTGTGTTGGAAGTGGAAAAGAACCGCTTGCAGAGAATAAAAGTGACCATCAAAGCCAAAAACGAAAGATAGACTATGGAGAATACCGATTACATGAAGAAAATGATCAAAACTTTTATTGCTGGGCTAGTGATTGTTTGTACGTCTTGCAACAGCAATTTTGTTCCTAAGCCTAGGGGTTATTTTAAAATAAACCTGCCCGAGAAGAAATACCAAGTTTTCGATCAGCCGGGGTATCCTTATACTTTTGAATATCCGGTTTATGCGAGAATCATAAAAGATTCTACCTTTTTTGGCGATGCCACAGAAAACCCTTGGTGGATCAATATCGATTTCCCACAGTTTAATGGTCGTATTTATGTGAGCTATAAAGAAATTGGGGCCAATAAATTGGATAAGTTACTCAATGATGCCTTCTCCCTCACCAATAAACACACTAGCAAGGCAAGTTCTATTGATGATTCGCTGATTAATACGTCCAATAACATACACGGTATGTTCTTTAGGGTTGGTGGAAACGTGGCTACTGCCAATCAGTTTTTTGTAACAGATTCTACCAAGCATTTTCTGCGAGGGGCGTTGTATTTTGATGCTACACCCAATGAAGATTCTTTAGGTGTTGTCAGCGATTTTCTGTTGCTGGACATGAAACATATCATCAATACTTTTAAATGGAGGTAAAATAATTGATAATGGATAATTGATAATCACAAACCCGTAACAGTAATAAATAAAAAGGTCGCAAGATGGATTTAACCCACTTGCGACTTTTTTATTCTTGTCATTCCTTACCCGAAAAAGAGTCTTTTGATCCGCAATTTTTATCAAAGAGAGTATAAAGTCATTTTTAAATGTCGAATGGTTGACAGGGAAATGTCAATTGGTTGACAGGGAAATGTCAAATGGTTGACAGGGAAATGTCAAATGGTTGACAGGGAAATGTCGAATGGTTGACAGGAAAATGTCAATCGGTTGACAGGGAAATGTCAATTGGTTGACAGGGAAATGTCGAATGGTTGACAGGGAAATGTCAATTGGTTGACAGGGAAATGTCACGTGATACATGTATTAAATAGTTTTTTACACCTAAACAAGCAATTTAGCCCTCTTACTAGCCGTAAAAGCTGGTTGTTTAATAGATGCAAATTGTTCAGCATTTGAGAATAAGTAACGGGGGTACATAAGGGATTCATGAACCAGTTGAAAAAGTAAAGTGATATGCTTTTGAAATAATGGTTTACTATTGTATCGATATAGGGCAGCCTACAATTAAAATAAATAGATACATGATAGCGATAGACAATAAATTAATTAGTGACGAAGTACTGGAAGAACAGTTTGTTTGCGACCTGAACAGTTGCAAAGGTGGCTGCTGCGAAGATGGCGTGGCGGGTGCGCCGTTGGAAGACTGGGAGAAGGATGAGATTGATAAATACCTTGACATAGTGAAGCCATTAATGACCGCAAAAGGATTGAAGGAACTGAACAGAAAGGGTAATTATGTTTATGATGCCGAGTTTGGTTGGGTAACGCCTACCATTAATGATGGCTTGTGTGTGTATGGCTATAAAAACAAGCTGGGCATTATACAATGTACCTTTGAACAAGCCTACAACGAAGGGCAGATTGGTTGGAAGAAGCCAATCAGTTGTCACCTTTTCCCTATCAGGATTTCGAAAAGCAAACAAGACCCTGATGTTGAATACGTAAATTATGAGCCGCGCGAAGAATTGTGCGCTGCCGCTTGTAGTTTTGGTAAAAAGCTAAAAGTACCTGTTTATGTTTTCTTGAAAGAACCTATCATCAGGAAATATGGAGAGGAGTTCTATGAAGCTTTAGAAGCAAGCGCCCAACACTTGAGTGGTGAATAGTGAGTGGTGAATATTACCCAGCATTTCACACTCACTATTCACCACTCACTATTCACCACTCACTACTCACAATTTTACTATACCATTTTTAATGGCGAATATCACTAGACCAACCCTCGATTTTACATCTAACTTTTCTAAAAGCGAATCTCTGTAACTATCTACCGTTCTTGGACTTACACACATTTCACTGGCTATTTCTTTATAGGTTTTGTCGCTGCAAGCATGAATTAAAAATTCTGTTTCCTTGTCCGTAATGCTATGGGGAGAAGAACCAGCATCGGAACTTGACAACCTATATACAGAATCGGCTATCTTGCTGTTAATCTGTTCATTGAAATAGAAACCCTTTTCCATCACATCTTTTAGGGCTTGAAGCAGTTCCTTCGGCTTCGTATTTTTAACAACGTATCCTCTTGCTCCATTTTTAAGCATTCGGATAATGGCATATTCGTCGTCCATCATACTAAGTGCAAGGATTTTTACTTTGGGATGATGTTCCCTTATCCATTTAGCCGTAGCATAACCATCCATTTCAGGCATGGTAATGTCGAGCAAAACAATGTCTGGCAGATTATCCGCATCTAATTGGCTAATAAACTCTTTTCCATTGTCTGCTTCAAACTGCACCTTGAAGTTGTCGTAACTATCTATCAATGTTGCCAATCCATTGCGTAACAGAGGGTGGTCATCTACCAAAACTACTTTATACATCTTGTCTAATTTTAGGTATCGTGAAAGTAATGCTTGTTCCTTGATTCAATACGCTTTCTATGGTTGCCCGCCCGCCTATCAAAGCAGCTCTATTGGTAATATTATTCAAACCTAGCCCCTTGCTCAATAAATCATCATTCAAAAAACCAATGCCATTGTCGGTAATGGTCAATGAATCATAGTCATCATTTCCATGAATGCGAATGCTTACGGTATCTGCTTTAGCGTGTTTTATGATGTTGTTTATCACTTCTTGTATTATCCTATAAAGTATTATTATTTTTCCAGCAGGCAGTGCAGTATAGTCCGTTTCTATACTAAAACTGGTTTTGTATTTCCCTGTTTTTTCAAGCAAGGATAAATCTTGCCTCACTGCTTCAACAATTCCAATATTGCCAATTCTGTCTGTATCAAGACTTTTGCTTAAGTCCCGCAAATCGCCAATTGCTTTGTCCAATAATCCAATGGTATTCTCAAGCTTCTCTTCATCTGATGTGGGAAGGGTGTTCAGTTGCAATCCAACTAGGCTTAGTATCTGCCCGATATTATCATGAATTTCACCACTGATATTCTTTAAAGTTTGTTCTTGAATTTCTAATTGTGACTGTAACTTCTCTAATTCAAACCGTTTTATAATCTCTGCTTTTTCTGACTGATACTCCCTGTGACGCTTATTGTATATAATTACAAAGAAAAATACAAAACCAAATATGCACAGCAACAAGAATGTTCCTGCTAGTACTATTGTAATATCCCCACTTATTGTTTGCATGTGATAGCCTTTATGTAAAAGCCACAAGATAGGGTGAGAATTATATTCTGCAATAGCCAAAATCCACCTAATATTGGTGACAACTCCCCCTTGAGTATCCCGATTGTGAAGAAATCGTATGAGATGAAAATAAAAAAAGCAACTGTGAAATACAGAAACAGTCCCGATATTATCCAGAATATCCTACTCTTTAAAATGTCTTCAACTGCTGGGTTATTAAATTTATAAGCATAATAAGACAAGCATTTAACTGCCACCCAAATAGACGTCAACCCATAGATAGTAAAAGTTCTGGTTTGGTAAATGATATTGTAAATTGATAGGATAATAAAAAGTATAATAAATAGGGTATCTATAATTCTAGAAGTCTTTGAAATGAGTATGATTGAAAAGAATTTGTATAGTGTAAAGACAAAAGCAATGCAACCAATATGATAAACAAACAAATTATTCAATCCCTTTTTGTATCCACAAAGCTTTGGTATTTCTATCAAGAGCATCCCTGCAAAGCTCGAGAAGAATAGTGCAGCAACAAAAAGTATAAACCATAAAAAAGCCCCCTCTGCCTTCGATTTATTAAAAAAGAAATAAACCAAAACAAAGAGAGGGCTGATGATGTCTAGATTGTAAAGTAAAAACAAGCGTTCCAAATTTTAATTAACAACAGGCGCAAGGTGGATTAGGACATCCGTGTGAAGAACCGCCACCACTTGCTGGAGTAAGCACACCAGCTTTGCTGTGCAAGATTGTTGCTTTAATGGTTGGTGTAATAGTTCCAGAACTTGCATCGAAATCTACTTCTAGTTGTACTTTCTTTTTTGCTCCTTCTACATGCTCCGCAGCATTGATAAGAGCGGTTAATTCGGCAGCGTCAAATACGAATTTTAAATCAGACATAAATTTTTATTTTAAAGATTAAGAATACGCTAATGTAAAAGCTATTCCGCTAACTAGGATATTTAATTTAGCGAACTCTTTGCGCCCTAGCTTTATAAATGATTGATAATAAATAGTTTTTATTTTGTGTGTAGTAGATATACCCGTTAAAAAACGGGTGAAGTTTTAGTTGTAAATAAGAGTAAAAGTTGTGTTTGATCTACATAAAAGATAAAAAAGAAAGGCCGCCTTAATAAAGCAGCCTTCCAACACTCACACACAAAATCTATTTTACAACAATCCTTTGCTCGTCAAATATTCAGCAATCTGAATAGCATTGGTAGCAGCACCCTTACGAAGGTTGTCGCTCACTATCCACATGTTCAATGTTTTTGGTTGGGTTTCGTCCCTACGCAAACGACCAACAAATACCTCGTCTTTTTCGTGTGCCCACAATGGCATTGGATAAAACTGTTCGGCATCGTTTTGTTGCAAAACGACCCCTGGAGCAGCAGCCAATAAAGTTTTCACTTCCTCCAAATCAAATTCATTCTCAAACTCCACGTTCACACTTTCACTATGCCCACCTACAACGGGGATACGCACTGTTGTAGCGGTCACTTTGATGCTGTCGTCCTGCATTATTTTGCAAGTCTCTTTCACCATTTTCATTTCCTCTTTAGTGTATCCATTTTCCAAGAATACGTCAATCTGAGGGATTACGTTCAAATCAATCTGATATTTATATGCCCTTTCGCCTTCAATGCCTTGTCTTTCATTGAATAGTTGGTCAACAGCAGCTTTACCAGTACCAGTCACACTCTGATAAGTACTTACAACCACCCTTTTTATTTTGTATTTAGTATGCAAAGGCTGCAATGCAACCACCATTTGTATGGTACTGCAATTAGGGTTAGCAATTATTTTATCTTCAGCCGTCAATACTTCTGCATTCACTTCAGGCACTACCAGTTTCTTGGTAGGATCCATGCGCCATGCACTACTATTGTCTATAACTGTTATGCCAGCAGCAGCAAACTTAGGTGCCCACTCAGTCGAAGTACCACCACCCGCAGAGAATATCGCAACGGCAGGTTTAGCATCAATGCCAGCTTGCATACCAACTACTGTGTACTTCTTGCCCTTAAATTCCACCTCTTTACCCACAGAGCGTTCAGACGCCACTGGTACCAATTCAGTTACTGGGAAGTTCCTTTCTGCAAGTACTTCCAACATTTTTGTGCCTACTAGGCCTGTTGCCCCAACTACGGCTACTTTCATTTTAGTGTTCTCCTTTGTGCCGATTCAATCGGCTTTTTAATTAATAATTGATAAAAACAAAACAGCCTCCCCACTTTGGGAAGGCTGCTGTTATATTTTGAATACACAAACGACTAAGCCTTCCCTCTCAGGAATACCTTTATTGTCTTTATTGTTGTATTTGTAATATTTATCATTGCGGGGCAAATATATAATCTTGTTTTAATTAGAAGAAAAAAACTTTTGGGAAGGCATGGCTCCACCTCATAATGCTCATCGCTTGCCTCCATACGTGTTAGCATTATTTCGTCTGTTCTTTCAAAATAATTCCCACTAATCAAATTCATTGCCTACTTTTCAGAATAAATAATACACAAACATTACCCTAAATGCAACATAACTTATAATATGAAACTCAACCTTGCCAGTTATCAGTTACCAGTGCTGGCATACGTTTACCCCTTTTTATTAGCTTTCATACACAAAGTAAGACACCCACGAACGCTTGCAAGACATGTCTTACAAGAGGTAAGACACCCACAAGCTCTTACAAGACATGTCTTACACGAAGTAAGACACCCACGAACTGTTGCAAGACATGTCTTATAAGAGGTAAGACACCCGCGAGCTCTTGTAAGACATGTCTTACAAGAGGTAAGACACCCACGAGCTCTTGTAAGACATACAATAGAATGGGCAAAACCGATGTTTTTAGTTCTTTTAGATATAAAATTGGTCACAGAGAGGCAAAATTGACATTTGAGGGAGGCAAATACAGTTTGAAAACAATGCAGAAAGCTTGACGCTTAGCAGGTGGTCACCGTTGCGGCACTGGGGTACAGCCCAAAGAGCAGACGTTAATGCATCCATAGAGACGTGGGTGTAGGCAATTTTTTCAATCTAGCTCAGGTCTGTAAAAAATCGGAGGCTAGCGCATGGCCTCTGGCCTGTGCTTAGCCGTTACTAATCTTTACCAATAAAACATACCCCGAAGGGGGTTTTCACCACAGCATACATTGCAAATCACTACCAAATTCTTTTCATTCCTAACCTAAAACCTACAACTTACAACGTATTACTTCGTTCTTCATTAACCATTAACCACTATTTCCTAAAGATTTCTTAAAAAATATTACATTGTTTAATTTATATCCCATAATTTAGCACTTTAATTAGAAAGCAAGCGCCGAGTTGAACCGTACCGAATTGAAGATTTGCTTGCTGGTCGAATTTTTAGCCCCCCACACTTACAATATTCTGTAAACAAGAATAGTTTTCCCTTGGGGTGGTTAGCTACCCGATAGGGCGGGGTGGTTATTTAGCTGCGGTTGGTGAGGTGAAAATAGTAAGTAAAACAAGTTTTTTTATCTTTAATAATAAATATTTATAACAATGAAAAGTAGTCAACAAACAGCAATAGTTACAAAACGCTGCACAAGCATCATTCAATCATTCAAATCATTCAATCACAATTCAGCAATGAAAAAAGTACAAAACGCCTTATTGGCAACTATCATTTTACTGGCAATGGCTACCAATGCCTCTGCCAGCTTCTTGCGTGTAAACAACAACCCAGGTATTAACGTGGACAATAAAATAGTATTTAGCAATGTAACCGCAGCAATTGCCGCAGCAAGTGCAGGCGATATTATTTATCTGGAACCCTCTCTTACCAGCTATGGCATAGTGACGCTTACTAAAAAGCTTACCTTATTGGGCCCTGGCTATTTCTTGAGCCAGAATTTTCCTACAGCCACGCAAACAACTTCTGCTACTATTGATGCTTTTTTTGCAGAAAATTCTGGAACTGTCAATTGCGATGGTAGTGTAATATCTGGGTTAGTAATAAATGGTGGGGGTAATTGGAATGACGCGATTATAGAAGCTAACAATTTTACATTTTCCAAT
>Ga0164297_10000704_pt1 | contig 39861 bp, 44 predicted proteins | sample GEODES058metaG_FD_113539 | JGI IMG/M metagenome (GOLD analysis project Ga0164297, IMG submission 113539) | Dystrophic lake water microbial communities from Trout Bog Lake, Wisconsin, USA - GEODES058 metaG | ecosystem: Environmental > Aquatic > Freshwater > Lake | place: USA: Trout Bog Lake... | reverse complement strand
CAACAAATTGTATCATTACTTGAAATGATGAAGGGATTTCTAGCATTTGAGGCACAAGAATTAGTCGAAAAATCGGATCCATCCATTCAATTGCCATTAAGTAATGCGCGTAGCGATTTTCAAATTCTCCAAAATGCGGTTGATTTATTAAATCGTAATCCGGGTCTTCAACCAACTATGACTCTCACGACATTGAATGAAATGTCAGCGAATCTGGCGTATTTACAAGAGCAAGTTCGTTTATCAGGATCCGCAGGAGCCCTTCATGGGCCTGTTAGTGTAGATGGCTTTACCAATCCACCTGCTTCCGCATCGACAGAAAAAGCAACAGTAGCCGATTTGACTGCGTTTATCTCTCGTATTCAAGGCGAAATCATTCGTTTATCCGCAAGTGCGACGACTGACCCAATTATAACTTCACGTGTATCAGCATTGACTCAGCTAAAAAATGATGTTCAAGGTATTGTTGATAAGATAAATAATAAAACGATGGCGGTTGGTGATATCCCCATTCTAAAAGCAGACATTGATAAGGCATTTCCCATTCTTGGAAATCCAAGTCAGCCATTGCCTCAAATTATTAAAACACTTGGTTTTCCATCGGGATTAGCCAATGTTCTTCCTGCGAATCTACAAAAAGATCCACAGGTAACTCAACAGATTAATTCATTGATGGATAAGTACGCAGACCAGATTATTAATGGAGTGAGTGCATCATTTAGTGTAAAATATACAGCACCAAATGAAGCGGCAGCAGGTGGTGCTACAAAAATGAGCCATTCATTGATGGAATCACAACGTGCGGCTTCATCCACGATTGATGCGACAGGATTTCCTTCTACTGCAGATTTGAATAATGTATCTAATGCTCAATTTATGCCGAATGGTGGACCAGCACCGGTTACAGATCACCTTGCTCCAAAGCCGGTCGACGCAGGTCGTGGTCCATCTCAATTTGATTGGAAACAACGTTCAAAAGAAATTGAAGCACAAGTCAAAAAACGCGGTTTGAAACCATCAGATTTTGGTATCATGCCTGAAGGTACAAAGACATCTGCTGATTTTTCGTGGAAGGGATATGCGCGCATGATGTGTACTCGTTTACAAGCGACACCCGATCCCGCTTTGGGAATCACATGTGGATGTCCACCAATGGATTGGCAAGGATGGCGAATTGCCAAGTAAACTCAAAATAAAACATAGGATCAGAGATGTCTTACATTGTTGAATCGGATGTTATCATTCGTGCAGTTGATAAACCATTTCCAAATCGTGTTGTGATGGGCGTATTTACTACGGCAGAAATGGCATATCATTTCATTGAAAAGTATTTAGCGGATACAAAAGATCTTCATACGTATTTTGCACGTCAAAATATTTGTTCAAAAGAAGAATACGAGTCTTTTATTTCCGGTGAGCGCATTGTGGCATTCAATATTGTTCTGGGTCAGTTTGAAGATATGATCTATGTTCGAAAAGAATAATTGGATAGATTAGAATGTCGTCAAATAATTCGTTTGCTAAACACGCATTGAGTTATGTGTTCAGTTGGCAGTTCCTTGCTGCTCTTCTTGTTCTTGGAGCGGTTGTTGGTGTTGCGATCGGACTTTCAAAAGCAGGTATTGTTCTCCATTACCAAGATTATAAAGAGGAGGGATTTTCTGGATGGAGTAATGACTACATCTTTCCCATTGTTGGAATTGCAGTGGCATTTTTACTAGGAGGTTTGAAATTGTTTACCAAAGTGTTTGATTAAGAATATACGGTATTCACATTTTTTAGATGACTCTTTTCTATAAATTATTCTCCATTAGTAGAAATGGACGGTATAGATAAAGTGATCATGTTGTTTGGATTATGTGCGTTAGCTGGATTAATCTATGCGATTGTGTTGATGGTAAAGAATACATCTCATTCTCAAAAAGATGGATTTACAGAATTCGGACAACCCAATTATGCGCTTGCGATTGGACTACCCGTTGGAATCGTGGCTGTCATGGTTGCTTTCAAATTGTGGGCTACCTGGGGTAAGCGATAAGAATCAATGTATTTCTTTAACAAATATTTATAAATAAGATCTCTTTTATTAATAAATGAAAGAGATTTTAGAAATTATTTCAGTATTATTAGATTTATTAACTAGACGAAATGGTGTTATAGTATGTATTATTTTAATTATTTTAATTATGGTCTATGTTATGTACAATTTTTTTCCTTTGGAATATAAAAATTTATAATATAATAGAATGAGTTATCAACAGGTGATAGTTGGCATTATTGTATTGTTCGTATTTATTGGAGCCATTGTAGGAATTGTATTCGCAATTATGAAAAAAGCACACTATCAAGATTATAAAAAAGAAGGATTTGTGGCAAACAATACGACAGCGTATGTCTTAATGGGTATTGGATTTCCAGTGGCTCTTATTTCATTCTTTTTTATGGTAGATTCTTCACTTACTTCAAAATCTCATCTCATATCAATCTTTACTGCGATAGTCGGTACGATTGTAGGATTAATTGGAACATTTAATATTCATTAATAAAATGAAATCAACCTATACATAGGCATCTTTTTTAAAAACTAGGACAAATAGAATGACTCCGTCAAACCTACATTTATTAGGAATCTTTGTGGTGGGTCTAGCAGTAGGTTTATTCCTCGCAAGACAAATGAAACTAGAAGGATTTCAGGATGCGGGAAGCATGTGTAACAATTGTGGAGAGAACTCTCCCTGTGGATGCTCTAAACCCGCACCTCGTCCCATCAGTCCGGCGTGCCCTGAATGCAAACAACCAGACATGAGCAAATATGTTCTCAAATCATCTATTCCTCCATGCCCTGCGTTGCCTGATATGAGCAATTATATTTTGAAGAGTGAATGTCCACCTGTACCCGATCTTAGCAATTATGTTCTAAAGTCCTCTATTCCAAAGCAAAATCCTGTCATTTTGGATTGCTCGAAGTGTCAGAAGCCGAGTGGTGAATGCCCTCCCTGCCCGCGCCCTCGTTGCCCTGAGGTAAAATGCCCGCCTCCCACAAAATGTCCTGAATGTGCCCCTTGTCCGCGTCAGAGTTGCCCTCCGGCTGTGGTAAAATGTAAAGCAGAAGATGTTGTTCCTGATGCGAATTCTGTTGTACGTCCTTACATGGCCCCATTGAGCTTCCGAGGATTTGGTATGGATTAATTATTATATAAAATTATCATTATCTTGTTAACAATCATTGTGAACAAGATATAGAGAATGGACACGCGATTTTGGGGTCCATCGGGCTGGAAATTATTTCATTTGATCACATTTGATGATTCAAATAAATCATCTATAAATTTGGCGAGATTTCTAGAAACCATTCCTTATATTCTTCCGTGTAAATTTTGTCGTACTTCGCTGACAGATTACTATCGTCAGCATCCATATAAAGTGAATGGAAAAATGGATCCAAAACTCGATCTTAAAAAATGGATGTATACCATTCACAATTGTGTAAATGGAAAATTGCGAAAACAGGGACTTCATCCTCAAGCAGATCCAACCTATGAACAAGTGAAAAAATACTATACAGAATTCAAAAAAGAATCATGGGATCAACAATTGTTGAATTTGTGGGATTTTCTCTTTTCAGTTGCGTATCATCATCCAAAAGAGTCATCCGTTGGTTCCGAACCGATGCCTGAATGTCCACCAGATATAAAGAAGTGTAGGGATCCCCAGGAACAGAATAAATGGAATGTGCTTCCGTGGAAGAAAAGAATGTACTGGTATCAATCATTTTGGGTCTTTCTTCCGGCTGTATTACCAAAAGAGATTCGTACAAGATGGCAAAAATTAGAAGAAACAAATCCACCACAATGGGATAGTCGGCGTTCCATGATGGCGTGGCTGTGGAGAATGCGATGCGGTTTAGATGAGAATTTTCATGATCCCTATACAACCGTTTGTCATCGAATTAAGACCTACTCGAGTGATTGTGGCAAGAAAAACGGAGCCATTACCTGTCGTAAACGAAGTACACGACATATATCATCTCGGAGAAAAACGTTAAGAAAAACAAAATAGGAAAGTAGGGAATGGAACCATTCTATTCACAATTGATTGTCGTAGCCACCTTGGTGATCTTGGCGGCCTTGTTTACGGTGATCAAGTTTGATACCTGGCAAACCGTATTATTAATAATACTTTTCCTAATTGGATTAAACTATCTGATTATTTTGACACTCGATCGACTAACGACCGTTAACTATGGAAGTATTAGTGAAGGATTCGTAACACAAGATGAAGCATCGGATGCCGCTCTTTCAAAATATGAATGGTTAAGCAACGAAGATCTATTTGATGATTTTTATGCGTCGGTGTTTACAAAGTTGACACAAAATGAGAATTTGATTCAGGCAGAAACCGCAATTTGTTTAGAGGAATTTTCACGAAATACACCAAAAGAGCAATTAACGATTCTAGACGCAGGATGCGGTATTGGAATTGCGACATGTGCGTTAGCCAAACAGGGTGTAGGTCATGTGGTGGGAATTGATAAGAGTCAGGCAATGATTCGATATGCGAAGGGAACGATGTTAGAAAGCACGACGCTGACAGAGACGGAACGCCAAAATGTGGAGTTTCGCATGTTTGATTTAATGGGTCCAGGTGCAGCAGGAGCGGCGGAATTCACACATGCGTGTATTTTGTACTTTACGATTTATTATTTTAAGGATTTGGATACATTGTTCCGAAACTTATCATTATGGATAAAACCAGGGGGGTCCTTGGCAATCGAAGTCGTGAATAAATACAAGTTTGATCCTGTTTTGGATTCGAGTAATCCATGGGTTGGAATTAGTCCGCAGAATTATGTCAAAGAGCGCCTGAAAAAATCGAAGGTAGTCTTTGATAAGTTTGAGTATGAAGCAACATTTGAATTGGAGGATCCAGATGCGGAGTTTCGAGAAACGTTTCGATTTAAGGATGGATCAACCAGACGACAGAAACATACATTAACAATGCCGAGTATGTCCGAAATTATCAAAAAAGCACAGCGAAATGGATGGAGTTACACAAAATATGTGGATTTGATGCCATTATCCTTTCAGTATGGTTATTTGTTATTTTTCAGTCGAAATGAAGAGTGACGACGTTTACGTGTAGAATGAATTTTCTTCTTTCCACCATTTTGACGCTTGGATTGAGCAACACGATTGTAACTTGCTTTAACAAGATTCGCCCGTTGTTGAGGGGTTCGTCGTTTTTCCATTTGTTCATTAATTATTGTCATCTTATTCATCGAATACGCTGCATCTTGTTTGCTTTGATAATTTCTTTTATTAGCAAGACGTTGAGGTCGTCGATTGTAGTTAATCTCATATGGTTGTGTATTAGTTTCATTCGAATTTTTATTTGAGTTTTTATTTGAGTTTTCATTCGAATCATTCTTTTCATCCGATGGCGTAATTCCCATCATTTGAATGGATTTTATATGGTCAAGATTGGCTTTTGCTTGACGGAAATTTTTTGGAGTCAGTGTTCGATTTGGTCCATACTTCGGTACATTATTGACCTTAAATGAAGTATTATTCATTTTTAGATCAGTATTAGGTCCACGTATCATTTCTATGGGTGTACCGGGTTCTGGACGTTTCTTTGTCTTTCCAACGCGAGGATGAAAAAACATCATTTCCTTTGTTATGGGATCTTTCCACATTTTCCACGGAGGACTAGATGACATCTCTAATGAGTGCGAAGAATGATATTATCGAGTCGAACGACGTAGTTTTCGGGAGGAATGCTTCTTTTTGGAATGAAGTCGTCGAGTAGTTCGTTTTCCTCCATTTTGACGCTTGGATTGTGCAACACGATTGTAACTTTTTGAGACAAGTTCGATATTTTGTTCAGGTGTTCGCTTGTCTTCGGATTGTTTATTAAACATCACCCAGTCCTTCATAGATTGTTCTGCTTCTTCCTTACTTTGTTGTGATTGTTGATTAGAGACAGCCTGATTGATACGATATGTCGTAAAATTATTTATCTGTTTTTGTTTAGCTTTCGCTACATATGGTGCGTTCAGACTGATTTGAGAGGTAGGAATGGCATGTAATCTATTTTGAATTTGTTGTGCGCGTGTTTTTGGTTTTAATGTTAATCGATTACCCATTTTTGGCCGATTGATACGAACGGGATATGATTTAACGGGAATGCCAGCCGGAAGACGATTGGTTTTACCCCAAAATGGATGAATAAATGATACCTTTCTTGTGTTGGGGTCACGAATCATGGTCCATGTTGCCTCAGGTTGAGATGAAACCTTTACTTCATCATTGGAATCACTATTGGAAGCATTTGTCATTTCAAATCGACCAATTTTAGTCGGTTTATTTGTAGATATATTTTCAGGGGTTAATGAAAACTGTCCCATAGATAATTCTTCGTCATTATCATTTGGAGCATTCTCCATTATAAATCGACTCATCTCTATTTATGGCGACGAGTTTTTTTAGCGCGAGACACAAGATGTTTACGCGTGCCACCTTTTTTAGCTAAAGCCACACGTACTTTTGCTAATTTTGACGCATTATTTGGATTGACCAATGCTCCAGACGCATTTTTAGGACGAGATTTAATACGCGATTCTTCCTCTTCCAATTCGGATTTATCCCATGTTGTATAATTATTGCTTTTTTTAATCGGCTTAACTGGTTCCACTTGCGTTGCTTGCTTTGCTTGCGCAAGTTCACGTTGTTCATTCAACTCTCGGCGTCGAAAGGCCTCCTCGGCAGTTTCTTTGGAATGATTAATAGGAGAAATCGGAGAAATAGTAAAATCTTTCAAGGTAAGAACGTACGTTTTGTCACCTTTTATAATTTTTGCCATTTGCTCATTCGGTTCCAATGTCTTACTTTTCATATAATTATCGGCGGCGTCATTATCGGTTGGTCCCATCGGGTATAGTGTTTTTGACTCCGTAGATTCAGAAGCACTCATTCTATTATATAGAATACAATATAATGAGGAAAGCCGTATGTATTAGACGGTACTCGATTTGTTTTGTTGTTTTGCCTTTGTCATTGCGTAAAGAGATAGGGTTGTTCCAGCATTATTAGGAGTATCCAAACCAGCCTTTCGACAAACAAGAACATAACGTTGTTGCTCTTCACTTCCCAATGGTATGGTTTTATGAATAAGATCGTATTTCTCCATTAAACGATGATATTCTTGCCATAACTGACCAGTTGTCAAATAATCAACACGTTGTTCACGTGTTTTTCCCATATCAATTAATAATTTATCGATATGTTCTAAAATGGCATACATCCGTTTTTTATCGGATTGGTCACGAATGGTTTGAGTATTATCAATGACGGTTTTATATTTTTCATATAGTCGTTGATACGCATCTTGAATTTCAAGCATATCCATTTGGTCAATTGGTTTATTAGGATTATAGCGTGTGGATGATCCCTTTGTAATATCTTGGCGAATAGGATAAGTCCATTGTTGAAACGCAATCGAATTGTCAGGATTCAAAACGACTCGATTGTTTTTAATGTCGGGAACAAAGATTTGTATGCTCATCTCTAGTACAATAAGATATTATCTATTTTCGGAGTTTGCGAGTAGTACGCTTCTTTTTAGAGCGGAAGATGCGTGTAGAGCGTTTACCACCTTTTTTTATGGGAGTTACAGGACTCGATTCTAGATTCGCACTATTGTTAGCAAATGGATCCACACCATTTTCAAAATTATGAGGTATGGGCTGTAGTGTAGGTTGTACTGTAGGCTGTGTCTGATTAACAGAGGATTCAGAAACAGAAGATTCAGGTTCAAGAAATGGATTTGTACTAGAATCTACTGAAGCAAAGAGGGATTCATTTGGTTTATCAGAAGATGGTACAACTTCAGCGGACATTGTATCCGTATTCACCGTTACTGTTTTGGTTTGACCATTAGGACCTTGTACGGTTACCGTAAAGATAGGCATCTCTAGTATTCTTACTGAAAATTATTTATGTTCTTCTAATTTTACGTGTCTTACGTTTGCCACCATCCATGGGTGCCTGTACAATATTGGCATTTGCCTGGTTAGTAGTAGATTTCTTTGAACGTAACTTTCTTTTATTGTAAAGTTTTACACCTTTTGCGTTACTTGGTTCATTTACAGCTCCTTCTGTCGAACTGGTATTCGCTGGTTCAACAACCGTTGCGATAGTAGGATTCTCTTTAGTACCTTGTATGGCAGATGTATTCTGCTTCTTAACAAGTGTTGCCATGACAGGTTTATTCGATTGACCTTTATTTACCGGTGCGTTAGAAACCGGTTCTGGAGGTGTATTCATCGAATTGATCTGTGTGGAAAGTTGTGTTAATTGATTCATAGTTTTCGCATTCGATACTTTCTTACGATATGTTTCGAGTTCTTCCTGATTTTGTGTTGATTCTAAGCTTTTAATTTTATTCATCATTTTTGATTTTTCAGAGTTCAACGAGACTTTGTTCAAATTCTTTTGTGTTTTACGCATGATACGTGGTGTTTTAACAGATTTTCCATATACATTATTTACTGTAAGCGGTGAATTATTCTCTATTTCATTCTCTGCTGCATTCACCGCAGTAGCCGCTACACTCGAATTCTCGGTAGCTTTCGTAGAATTCTTAGTGATTACAGTAACGGTTGTTTCCGTACCATTACTTTTATTTCGAATCGTAACATCATATTCACCCATCTCTATATAAAAAACATATTATATAGATGATCCGTGATGTCTTTCAAAAAGGACTAGTACGGGGCTCAGAACGACTGCCCTTCGATCCGGAAAAAGCCTATGCGTATGTGGAACATCCAAAAGAAGGATGGCGTGTCTATTTACGTTCCTGTGTCTTTCTTCATCCGATGGATGAACCTTTTCAAAAACAGCATTTTCTGGTGGTGAAGCGAACAGGAGCACGTCCAACCACTGCTACATGGGAGCCACCAAAAGGGCAAATGGAAGGTAAAGAATGGAACACTCGGATCTCGATTTTAGACGCGCTCAAACAAAATGTATTGAGAGAAACCGAAGAAGAATCACATATTACGAAAGTAGAACGTTTACATCATACAGGACTTGTCTTTCAATCACAGGAAACAAATTATCCCTCCAATCATTATTTTCAATATCATATATTCCAAGGATTTCTTACGCAGGATCAAATTATTCAATCCTATTCTACATTTGAATGGATGAAAGAACATAAATTGGCAGTGAAGCGATGGCGTCGTGACAGAAAAGAGAAAGATGCGGTTGCGTGGTTTTCCCCTCGAGAAACCCGAGTCAACCCACGATGGTGCCCGGATATTGTGGCATTGTATCTTCAACATATTCAATAATGTTTTCTAGTTCTTCGAGCACGACGGCGAGTTTTTCGTTTACCACCTTTTCCAGAAATGTGTTTCATAAAATAAAGTCCATAATCTATTCCTTCTAACAGATATTCATACACCTCAAATCGTTTGGATTGTTGTAAGATAACACACAATTCGAATAAGGTAGCACGTGGACTTTTATTTGCTCTTAGTAATCGATGTAGATCATTTGGTAATAACACACGAACAGGAAAGCTACATGAATTATTGTGTAATAACATCTTAAAGGCACATGATACATATTTTTGATTTAATTTCTCTGTCCAATGTTCTGCAGCAAGAAGAATAAACTTATCATAAACATGTTTATTATAATAAAAATACGGTGCGATTAATTCAAATGTACCGAGAACAACCTGTTTACACCCTTCTTCGGTTGGAATATTTGGAATATCACTCATGGTAGTAGAATCATAAGGGAAATGTTTTTCTATATATTTTCGTGTGCTTTCTACCCCATCAAAAAACGGGGCCATATCGCATTCTTCTTTTGTTAATAAAGATTCGTAACTCCAACAAGAAGATGGTTGTATCTTTTGAAGATTATGTTCATAGTTTGTAAAGAAAGTGGGTCGTGAAATTAATTTATTTTTATCATTCATCCTATTCTTTCGAAAGAACTTGCTCGGGGTTCACTATCCATTTGTTTTTGAATTACCGCACGTGCTTCTTTCTTAAAATCGAATGTACAATTATGCTCCTGAGGAGGTAAATGTGAAATACATAGCAGTACTCCACATTTACAGGTATGGGATAAGAGACCTAATTTTTTGTTACATTGTGTACATCGGATGCTTTTCTTGGATTCGGACATAATTTATTCGTTTCGTCTTTTGTTTGACATACAGCGTTGCATCAAATTTTTAAATTCATAATATAATATTTTCCATGTAGTTAACTGTTCAGGATGAGGCCAGCTTTCAATGGTTTCATCATATGGATTTTCCTCATCATATGAATTAAGTGTATGTCTACGATATTCCATTTACGCATAGTATATCTGTAAGAGTTTAAGTAGGATTTTCATCATATGAACAATGGTCTTTTGGTCGAGTCATGTATCTCAGATCATAGAAAAGACATCGCTTCCTTCTCCAACGGGTCGACCGATCGAACTCATGAAGGATCCAAATGAGATCCGAACTTTTCTTACATTATATTTTGGAAATCCACCAAAGACTCCTGTTTTGGATCTAACGTTTGATCCAAATGATCATGTACTCCTTGTACGAGATCGATCCAAACAGATCGCAGGAACCATTCGATATCATTTTATTGGTCACTATCATGAAAAGCCAATCTATGTAGTAGATGCGTTTTGTATTCATCCTACATGGAGAAAAAAGGGGGTAGGTGATTATTTATTAACAGAATTACATCGATATGCGAATGCGAGACAGATTCCTTATGCGCTATTTCTAAAAGAAGGAGCTCCTCTTTCAATTCTTCATCAACCTGTCTATACAGGGTGGTATCGCTATCGAGAATTAACAGAGTACCAATCTTCTCCTTTTTTGATCGATCTTTCAATTCAACAAGCATTTCGGATCATGGACGTATATCGAACCTTTCAACCCAACCTAATTTTAATTCGAAATGAGCGATCGACTTGGAAATGGTTCCGTTCAGATCGATCATCCATATTGATCGGAATTCAGGATACGCACCAACGGATCGATCACAAAAAAATGGGATGGATCACGGCATGGATCGAAAGCCCAATGATCACAGACGAACTGCGAGGAGAAGCAGTGGACGCAGTAGCAGATAGTTTATTCCCAACATTCAATTATCTATGGATCAATGAACGATGGATCGGAAGTTCTACACGCTGGAAACGAGATGGTGCCTTTCACTGGTATACGTATCAGTGGTCTATTGACGAATCAATCGACGTGTCATATGCGATGATGATGTAATATATTTTCGTGTACCGCCTATTTTAAAACGAACAGAACGTCTAGGACCCATATTTTTAGAAGTTTCAATATAATCTGAGACTCCTTTAAGACCCCCTTTTAAAAGCGCATTACGAATATTATCGTAAGATAATTCACCTTGTTTAATTCGGTCGATGATATTATCTACAATTGCTTTTGGCATTCCTGCTTGTCTTAAATCGGTAGCTAATCTTGTAATGCCTTCTGGCCCGGCCGCTTCCAATGTTTTTTGTAGATTTTCTCGTTTTTTACGAAGTTCTTCTGCTCGAATGGCTGCTTCTTGACGAACATTCAACGGAGCAGGTAAAGGATTCGTCACAGGTGCTTTTACAATTCCACGAGATTCACCAGGAATGAGCCTAGACTCAGGTAGAACAGGAGCAGAGGGTAAAATAGCGGGTGGTGGAGCACCGGTTATTCCAATGGGAGCACCTTTTGGAACAGCGATGGTTGCCATCGCATTCAGTTTTGCTTTTTGTTCTGCCTGTTTTGCTAGCAATTGTTGTTGTAAAAGTTCGGCCTGTTGTTTACGAGCATTATCTTGCTGTTTTTGGCGTAACCCTTGATGTTCAATATGTTTCACTCCCACTAAATACATGGATTCACAATCACTGTAGTACTGGATCAAAATTTGTCGTACTTGAGCATTTAGTTTATTAACGGCAGCCAATCCACCCTTGAGAAGAGCATCACTAATTTTAATACGAACGGGCATATTCTCTTTGTGCTCAATGGTAAACATTTGTCTCAGAATCTTTTCACAATTTACAGCATGATTCATTTGTCTCTTAAATAATTGATTCACGACCGCAGCAACATTCTGTTTGGTATCACGATCCAAAGGAATTGTTTTATCTTTTTGTTCAGGAGTACATAGTCCTTTCTTTGTAGGTTGATCAAATGTTCGATGATCCATGATCTCTGTTTTTCCATCGGTGGTCAGTTTAATTTTTTCTTTTTCTTCCTGTGGAGTTTTGGCATGAATCGTACGAATATCCATTTGATCAATATGAAGTGCCTCTGCTGAATCTTTTCCCATAAATAATCCAGCCATTTGTTTCATAAAGACTTTGTACTGTTCAAATGCGGGTTTACTCATAAACAGATGTGGGGTCGCTTTTCCAACCGTATCATAAAATAAGAGTGCCAGGGACATAATTCCTGGACTTTCGGTAATAGGTTCATTGGGTTTAGGAACACCTCTGCGTTCTGATTCCGTTTTTCCTTGAGGAACAAAGAAGCTAGATTTACAGATAGAAGAGACGAATTGTTTACCCTGCGCATCATGTCCATAGGGATCCGCATTAAGAAGTTGTAAGGCACGTGCGATACAATGACCCAATGGTTTTACATTGGTATAATTCTCATAAAATCGACGAATATTTAACGCATCCATTCCAGAACGACTCGCAATTGAATCACCTGAATCGTATTGTTTGGTAACATAGGGAATAAGTGTATTGAAAAGTGTCTTAAAATAGGCGTTAATATCGGTATAGCCCGCTAGACCATCAATTGTATAGGTACTCTGTGAAGGCTGTGCTTGAGAGAGAAGGGGAAATGGCTGATTGGAAGAAATGGTAATTGTTTCAGGAATAATTTCTTCAGATTTTTTACTGCGTGATAATGCATCTTTAATTTCATCTTTTTTTATGCTAGTATCGGTGGTTTCACGTGGTTTTCGAAAACGAATGGAATCTACTGAAAACTGAGCATGATTTTCATCGATACCTTTTCGTACAGATACAACAATTTCAAAAATTTTCTTTTGAGTATCTACCCAGCTAAATGTACCTTTTTGTGAATTAGTGGATGTAATATCTCGACCACCCACATCAGCTGGTTCAGGTTTGAAATACATGTATTTGTGTTTATCATCTTTGAATACATAATTTACAGTGTATCCATATTGATTGGTGGGAGTAGTGGTAGGAGGGGCAATGGCATAGGGGGCTCCATAGGGATTAAAATAGGTTTGTTGTGGGACTGCCTGATCGACAAGAAGTCCGCGATTCATAAAATCAAAGTAACCAAGTTTTGGAATCCATCCACCGATTTGTCCTCCGCGAAAGGGGTCCGTGCGCAATAATTTGGGAGCCCGTGGTTCGACATAGGCATAGGGATCTCCAGGTGTAGGAACAGATGGTCCTGTAGCACTCGCCGTCTCTGCCAATGGACGTGCTCCCATAAGCGTGGACATATCCACTGTATAATTGATATCATCAAGTAAGGTAAGTGCCATGGCACCATACATTTGAAAAATACGTGTGTAAAAATAAGCCAAAACAAGACATAAACTCTCTTTCTCTTCTTTGGCAGTTCCTTTGACTTCTTGAAGATCCTCGGAACTTCGAAATGCCAAGACACCATCTTTTCCGAGTTCGGGACGAACACTTAATTTACTGAAAAACATACTGAGGTTATTGGCCATAAATAATACATACTTTTGACAGCTTTCCGGATTGGATAACTTCATGAAGTCATTTACTTTCAGATGATGCATCATATACGTAAAAATATCATCTACCATTCGTCGGGTACCCGCTGTTTTATCAAATAACTGACCATGGGTGGTGATGGCGGATGATAGACCTGAACCCATCTCTATTTCTGAGTGAATGTTTTATTATAGCACCGTTTCTAATACACTGCTATACGATTCAAGACGTCGTAGACATTTTTGTAGTGTAGCCACTGAAATTTCACTAGCTTTAGCGATTTTCGCAAGAGGAATGGATAGACTATCGCATCGTTTCATAACAAAGGCTACACAACCGGCCGCAAGAGAAGGTGGCATATTTTCTTGTGATAAACCGGCTTCATCCGCCTTCTCCGCAATACGTTTACATAAGGTAAATAGATGATCCATTTGATTACGAGGAATAGGAAGACGGGATAACGGTAACTGAATGTATTCAACGGCTTGTGTACTGGCTTGACTTGGTTTATTGGTAGTGGTCATGTGAAGAAGACCCTTTTGACGGGCGAGTGCCATCACTTCTTGCATTTGTTTGAGGGCTTTGGTAAAGGTAGCCGATGAGAGACCGAACATTTCCGCAATTTCTTTGGGTTTTCGTGGAGAACTGGCTTGTTTGAGACTCATGTAAAGGCACGCAGATAGAAGAGCATCACGGCTTAATCCTTGACGACCACCAATCTCTTGAAGAGTAGTGTATAGATTTTTGGATTCTTCAATAATGGATTGATTGATTCCGGAATTAAGACCGATGAGTGATAGGCGCTCACAGGTTTGGATGAAAGAACGTTCTTTATAGGGAACCGTATTCCATGAATGATATTTACGGACACGATACATAGCTTTGGCAGTGCCGTAGCCGTTTAAAATCACCGTTCCGAGGGAGGCTTCGGGTAAGCGTGGATCTTGTGGGGCACCTACACGAGTTGGATCACCGCCACGGTCTTCTTGAGAGAAGTAACGATATTCGGCAGTATTGTCAAATGGACGCGATACAATATGACCACATTCACGACATGTTACAAGGTCGGTGGTATATAAGCAGTCAACGTTAAAACAATTTGGGCAGGTATCACTATCTAGTATTTTTGTTTCGGGCTCATCTTCCCAGCTCTCAAACTCTTCTTTGACAGGTGGAAGGCTACGATGAAGGTGAAATAGAGACTCCATTTCTTTGCCCTATTTCATAAGTAAAAAAAAGGTTCAATTTTTATACGCATTGATAAATCCACAGTCATAGTAAGATGACAAGCGTGCCACCACAAGGATCGGAACAACGTACCTCCATCCTCCCGAAGATGGTTCCCTCAGGACTAGGATTCTTTGGATCACCTTATAAACCAGCAGATCAAATGCCAACTCCGAGTCAAATTGGTGTAACCGCAGGAAGTTCAATGAGTGATGTCGTAGCAGGAATCAAAGGCGTAGGATATTACATTGATCAGATTGGATTTGGAGGTCCTTCTACTGGATTAACGAATGGAATGGATCTGAAACCGTTGGGTGTAAATTATTTTATTAATAGCGGAACGCAGTGTTCCAATGGAGCTACAATGTGGACATATATGAATGGAATTCCAGAAGGGAATGCATTAGGTGACAGGGTAAAACAGGCCATGGCCGATATGGGAATGCCTGCTCTACGAGGATTGGCTCCAGGTATGTTAGAGGACGCAGAAAATGGATTGAATCCTGCTCCACTAATGAATACACTATTGGGTTCAGGCTATCCACAATGTAAACAAGTGGAATTAATGGTGGGTGATTCAGAGGGTCGAATTGCGGATCCAAGTACAAATGAAGCATGGATCGCTGATATGGAAACAGCCTATCGAAAGGGAGATGGTTTATATTATCAACGACGATGGGTTCAAGATACGGATTCGAGAGGAGAGCCAATTAATCTATCACGAGATGATTGGGTGGCTACAAAAAAGACATTTAATCCAGATGGAACGCCAATTACGGAAGCATTTGAAACCATAATGACACAACCTGGAACGATTATTACAGTAGGAGTATTATGTTTGCTGGCATTCGCGTTTGTTAGAAAATAAAATCAACAAATAGGGATGAGTCAGCCTACTTTTTTACCCAACCATCCAAGACAGGGAATAAATACATATTGTATTTTAGGTCATGGTATCGATTTAATAGATAGTCCAGAACAAATTGTGCCTCCAGGATGTATTTATGTTACGATTACTAAATGCGGACTTTACAGTCGTGATCTGCCTAAAATATACCGAGCATTTGTAGATCCCTTAATTCTACCTGCATTGGCCTATCCAGAACACCCTGTATTTCATGAATTATTAAATCATTATTTTGTGAATGATAAGACCCATGGTGATGCTGGAATACGTATTCATTTACCAGGACATACTTATGTAGACAATCGGATTACACTCGATGCGGATACATTGACGGAACGTTTTAAAAGTGGTATTTATAAATTGGGAGAAACACCGCCTATGCGAATAGGAAAGTCTATCAGTGAACCAGATACGCCTCAGAATCCTCCCATTAATAAATATGAGGGTTCACTACAGCATCCTGATCCTTCAAAACCAAATAATGGCTTAGTAGGTAATATTAGTGAAATGATGTCACAATACCCAGGTGTATGGTATAATTTCGCATGTAGAATTGTACCAGAACATGTACCACCTCGTAAGGTTAATCTTATCCGTCATCGGTCTAATATACAACAACCCGTTGGATTAGAGCATGTTACATTAGCAGGGAAGCCTGTTCCGCCTAGTTTGGCACAACGTGGTTATGAATTTAATCAAACATTTTATGATTGGGAAAGAAACCATATTGGAAACATAGAGAGACGTCAGCGTTGGTACGATATCATTTCTGAACAATATGGGTCAGATTCGTATGGTATGAATGTATATCGTGCTCCCATGATGGTAGGTCCGTCACCACCACAAGGATATCTTGATTCTACATTTTTTATTCGTTCATTTTTTATTAGTAATTCTTTATTTCCTAGCATGTCAAATCAGAATAGTTATTATAATATAAATTTAATTCGTTTTAAACCAATTGTACGTATACCAACTATGCCACTTTTGGGTGGACGTCGATATACATTGCGACAACGAAAAATGAATAAGAAAAAGAGTAAAATACATCCTAAACGAATGAGGCATACGTGTAAAAAATAATAGAAGTCATTGGTAATATCATTCGATAGAACGTATAACGTTTCTCTCGAGTGATTTTAAATGGAATACATCACTTTACTTCGTCATTTTGTAAGCGTAATATGCGGAAGCACCACCGAGAAGCTGGGCAACCACATATCCAAGGAAGGTCATCATGTTGATCTTCGAATCCAGGAATTGAGAAAAGGAGACAGCCGGGTTGACGTGTCCACCGCTAATTGCGCCAATCAAATAGATCACAACAGCAAGTGCGCCACCAACAATCAATGGGTTACCATGACTGGAGAAGATGGCCAAAATAAAGAAAAAAGCGCCAATGTACTCTGCGAAGTAGGAAGTAAAAGAGTGACTCATGGTTCTACCTTTTAGGGCATAAAAGAATAGTAAAACAAATAGTCAGAAATGATCTATCAAGTTGTTGTATGGGGTCACAAATTGTATAGTCACACTCACAGTTATATTCATGGCGCATTTGTAAAAGCCTTTCAACATCTCGGATACAAGACATTATGGCTTGATAACACAGATGATGTATCCAATATCAATTTTGAAAATACATTATTTTTAACAGAAGGACAAGTAGATTCTGGAATACCGATTAGAAATGATGCTTATTATGTATTACATAATTGTGACATGACGAAATATCGTGAGATTACCAACAAACTGATCATTCAAGTCTACACAGATGATGTGATTAACAGTCATGGTGGAATACCAATTGGGAACGGATGTTTCAAGACAGATGATTGTTTATATATTCCATGGGCGACGGATCTATTACCATTGGAGATCGATCGTAATATTCAACAAATATTTGTATCAAAACCGGTTTTGAATTTTGTGGGAATGATGATCGAACCATGGGATCAAGTCAAACAGTGGTGTGAACAACATCAGATCGCATTTCGAGAGATCGGAGGATTTTCAAATCACCGTGTGGATTTTGAAGAGAATCAACGATTGATTCAAGAATCATTTATGGCCCCTGCGGTTCAAAATAGATGGCAAGTGGAGAAGGGGTACATTCCGTGTCGGATTTTTAAGAATATTTCCTATGGGAAAATGGGAATGACAAATTCGATGAGAGTGAACGAGTTGTTTGGGAATCGTTTGTTGTATCATTCGAATGTGGGAGAATTGATGCGGATGGGAGCGGAGTTTGAACAACGGTCGATCGAAGAAAAGAGAAACATACTGGTTCCATTGATGGAATATGTACGAGATCACCATACCTATCTGAACAGAGTTGAATTATTATTAAGTTGTCTTAGAATATAAAGTGATAATATGACAACATCCATATAATGGAAGTCTATGTGGTAACATCATTTGGATGTAACAGTACGCCTAATGATATGTATCCTCCCACAACTATGGTATTTTCTAATCGAGAAGAAGCATATCAACATTATTATAATAATGCGCCATCACTTACTGATACATATAATAGAGCAGAACGAACTGTATTTGAATATGGAGAATGTATTATTCAAATGTGCGGCTATCCTCAGATAGATCGAGCGAAGCGTCCCTATGGTGTATCCATTACGAAAGAAAAAATAATATAAATATTATATATATTTTGTGATATTACGTTGCCTTGATAGCAGGTTGTGATTGGCAAATCAACTTTTGGCTCGTAATGAGTCGTGAACCAATACACATCGTTTCAAGTTCCTGAAGCAACAACTTGCTTGCGTAAGGAAGATTCAGATGACTAAAGGATGTTGTATTTCCGCAACCACGACAAGCCCAGATGTTTTGCTCTGGATTAGCAATCGCCATCAATCCACAGTCTTTACAGGAGTAACACGAGAAGGAGTCGGAACATTCCATCAATCTCTCTTTCGTAAACTCCGCCATTCCATGCGCCACTACGCAATCACGCTCCATTTCCGTTTATACCTTGCTCCATGGGTTATTTATACCCCATATCATTGCTATCTATCACTCGAAGAGAACATGTGCTTCGCCAAGCAAGATGAACATGATTTCTTCTTATGATAAACACCCTCACGGGTGGGACTGGACTATATCTTAAGCATAACGCCTCATGCCCACAACCATTTAGTCTCTGCACGTCGCCTCGCCCCCTGTATAAAGGGGCAGGGGCTTTCGCTCAGGATTGTCTCTAGAATCACCTTATGCCTGTACCCACTAGTTTTCCCAGTGGCCATGTTATGCTTTCGCATAACATTTAGGAGTGATACTTCTAACGAGAGTTTCCCTGAATTTGATCGTGTCGCCCTTTCATTAAGGACTAGCCCGACTTTTACATCGAACTTTGGCAAATCGTTTACCAAATCGCAAACCGCCTTCCCTTGCTCGGCCTTCGGCCGGCTGACGCGTCAACATTACCAGCGGACCCGAAGCACGGCTGTGCATCTTGTCGGCCGAGCAGTGACGCAAGCGTTGATAGTAGCATGGTCCAATAAAGATGGATGTCTCCATCATTCGTCCCGTGTAACCGTTATACATAATTTCATTGCCATACGGCTCCATACCATACTGGTCTCGTAGCAATCCCGCCAAATCATCTACCGTGGTTTCACCAAAAGGCGTGCCATCACCGAGGCATCCGCCCATACAACCAATCTTGCTCATTAGTGTCTCCATCAATTGTGCGACCGTCATACGAGACGGAATACAATGCGGATTGATGATAATGTCAGGTACAATACCGGATGCCGTCTGAGGCATGTCCTCGGGATTGAGAATCATACCCATGGTACCTTTCTGTCCATGGCGTGATGAGAACTTGTCACCAATCTCGGGAATGCGGTCTTGACGCATGCGAATCTTGACGAAGGAATAGCCCTCGCCATTTCGGTTCTTGTAAATCTTGTCGACGTAGCCCTTCTCGTTGTTGCGGGGCATCTTGCTGACATCGCGCGACTTCTTGGCGCCGGCAGGCAAGACCGCACCCGTGGGAACACGAAGGGGTACAACCTTACCGATGAGAATATCATCAGGTGTAACATAGGTATCTTTGGGAACGAATCCATCGTCACCGATTTTGTCGTAGTGTGCGTTTTTCATGTGTTTGGTTTCTGCGGGGTCAGGATGACAGAACTTCTCCTCTTCGCCAGAAGACTGGTTCTTGCGTTCTTCATCTTTGTAGGTGCGGTAGAAGATGGAGCGGAAACGACCGCGATCCAATGCAGCACGGTTAATCATATTGGAATCTTCCTGATTGTAACCCGTGTAGGTCATAATGGCTACTACAATGTTCTGTCCAGCGGGCAACGTTTGTGCTCCATAGAACCGACTCATGTAGGTCGATACCATGGGTTGTTCGGGATAACAGAGAACGTGACTCATCGCATCAAAACGTTCACGGAAGTTCAAGGCGTACACACCCATGGCCTGCTTACCCATCGAGGATTGATACGCATTACGAGGAGATTGATTGTGGTCAGGGAAGGGAATATAGGACGCGGTCGTACCCAGAATGACACTGGGGTGGATTTCGCAGTGAGTAGTGGTAGGATCGGAAACGGCCTTGGCATAATCCATGGCAATAAAGGCATTGTCGGTTTCGCCGGCATCGATGTACTCGAACAAGTTCTTGCCACTCGGAGTCTGCCATCGCAATAAGTAATTCCATTCTTTGATTTCCATGATTTGTTTGACGAGAGTACCCGTCTTGTCCTCTGCGATTTCACGCACCGCAGGAGCATAGTAAATGGGTCGAATTACACGGCCCGCCTCCGTGCTAATCCAAAGTTCTTTGAAGGCATTCTTCCATACAATGCCAGTGTACAAGTGAAGAACACCAGAACGCTTGGCCTTTCTTAACTTGTCGACTACATCCTGAGTATCTTCGTTCAACAGGACACCAATCCAGGAGCCGTTCAGGAAGACACGAGTACATTCATGTTTCTGTTCAATTGTGGATTCACGCAAGGAAATTAGTTTGTTCATTCGTTGAATAAAGGCATAGACGGTAACAGGTGAACTGAAGATGGTAATCAGAGTAGTCACTGACATGTTCTTTACAACACCTACACCATGACCTTCTGGGGTTTCACAAGGACAGATATACGAGTATTGGGAATTGTGTTGTTTACGAGGAGCAATCAGCTTGCCCGTCTTTTCAATGGGTGTCGAGATACGACGCAAGTGAGAGATGCTTGCGGAGATGTTCATGCGGTTCAACACTTGAGAGACACCCACTTTATTGGGGCCACCAATCTTGCCACATCCGAAATTGCCCGTCGCCAGGGAGGATTTCAAGCAGACATCCATAATGGTGGATTTGATGATTTTGTTGATGTTATTGATATTGACGATTTCGGTCCAGTTTCCAGTTGCTTTCCAGGAACCGCCATGAATCTCCTTGGACAGAGCAGCTTTCATGTCTTTGACCATGCGATTGTTGTAGGTCTTGCGAAACAAATCAGCAAGAAGGAAACCAGGAATGTCTACGCGCTTATTGGGGTAGGCATCGCGGTCATCGGTAGGAATGCGCTTGGTAATAGTCCACAACACCTTGCGACACATGTGAGCCAAGAAGCACGCCTTCTCATAATTCATCTCGTGACCGCCGATATGAGGGAACAGCTCCTCTGAGAGAATATCTTGTACATTGCTTTGTTTTTGTGATTTGACGGACCAGGTATTGGTATGCTCGCCGAGCCAAGCGAGTGCTTCCTCACGGGTACGAATGGAACTGGCTTCCAGAATGGTCTCGAGCATAATGGGATCATAGGCCTCTTCGGAGCCGGTTCCCAGAATTAACTCGCAGATGTCACGATCCGCCAGAATGTTCAAGGCACGGAATAAGATGACGACAGGGATGTCGGTCTTGATGCGAGGAACCGTAACACGAATCATGGTAATCAGCTGATTTTTCGGATGATAGACGACCTTGACCGTATTGGATTTCGGTACCTGGTCATTGTCGGGACCAATACACTTGATTTCAACGACTTCCATCTGTTTGGCGGCGGTACGACCATTACGAAACACGAAGGGGCGATTTTCAGACATACGTTCCATGGAAATCATCGCACGTTCACCGCCTTGAATAATGAAGTATCCACCGACATCTTCAGCGCATTCTCCCAGCTTGGAGGGATGGATGTGTTTTTGGTCATGAAGAAGGCAGTATTTTGAGCCGACCATAACGGGGATTTTACCGAGATGGACATTTGGAAAGATACGTACGTTGGATTCGCGAATGCTGTTGCGGGTATGGTCAATAAAGGTGGTAGTAACTTTGACGTTCACGTTCAGGGGAGCGGCATAGGTAAGGTTGCGTAGGCGAGCATCGTTGGGCATCATGGGGTGGATGGCACCGTTGTTTTCAAAGATAGTGGGTTTTCGGATAGAGATTTCTTCAAACTCGAGTGTGACTTCGTATTCATGTTGAACTTTCTTTCCAAGAACCGCCACTCCATCAGCAGTAGCACCCATAAGAGCATTGGCGGCGGTGGTGGAGAGGCCGGTGGCGGTAGCCAGTGCCGAACGGGGGCCCGCCAATGGAATTTCCGGTGAGCCATACGAAGTAATGGGATTGGACATATGAATGATTTCGGGAATATCTACTTCGATGAATTGATTAAAGGACTCGATCTGATGGCTGATAAGTTGTTTTCCATCGGATTGAGTGATAAAGGTCTTGAGAATGTGGCGATAGTCTGGGAGTAAGCCGGTGATGGAAGAGTTGGCATTCGACATGATTTCGGTGATACCTGAATTCTCAGGCAGACGATCCATCAATTTTTAGTAATCTTCTAAATCATGGAGAGCAAAGTTTAAGTTCTTTGCTATAAATAAGTCGTTATACGATGTCAGAAGAAGTCAAAGTATTCAAGATAGTAGGAGGCGCAGCAGCTGATTATTTGGGTGGAGTGAAGAAGAGAAGGACAACACGTAAAAAAGGTGGAGAAGAGGAGCCAGTTATTCGTCTACCTGATGTTAAAAGCGAAGTAAAACCAGAAATCAAACAATTGCCAGTGGTGATATCAGTAAATACGAAGCCAGTCAATATGGCACCACCATCGATTCCAAATGCTCCTGCCAGTATTAGTCGAGAAAACGCACCCGCTCCACCCGCTCAGTTAGTGATTCAAGATGGAGGCGATGATAAGAAGATCAAAGTAGAACTAAAGAAGAAACAACTTACAAAGAAGGTTCAACTTCATCCAAAGAAGGATGAACCGCAAAAGGTTGCTGTTCCGAAGAGGTTAGAAACGAGAAAGAAGAATCGCAAAGTACTATTGGGTGTATCATCACTTCATAAGCGTATGACTCGTGCGAAGAAGATGCATAAAAAAGTTAAGGAAATGCCTCTTGATAAATTAAAGGAAGAGCTGTTGAAGAAAAAGCTGATTAAACCTACAAGTAAGGCTCCTGAGTCCGTGTTGCGTCAAATTGCGACGGATGCCCAGATTATGGAAAGTAAGGCTCTCTAAACCTAAACACGTTCTTCGAAATGACAATAAAATGAAGATTGTAACCGCTGTTGTAAATAACCCAGAATTCATTGAGATTCAATATCATACTCTCAAACGATTCTATCAAGGCGATTATGAGTTTATTGTATTTAATGACGCAAAATCATTCTCTGATTATACAAATAATGGAGACATCACGATCAGACAACAGATCGAAGATAAATGCCGATCACTTTCGATCCAATGTATTTCGATCCCAAATGCGCATCATGTTTATCAAGACAATGCTTCAGAGCGATCTGCTGATTCGATGAATTTCATTTTTCGATATCAACAAGATCATCCTGATCAGTATTTGGTGATCGATAGTGATATGTTTTTGATCCGTGAATGGTCCGCGGAGAAATTTCGTGATTATCATTCTGCGATTGTCCTTCAAAGTCGACAGGATCCGACCTATCATTATCCATGGAATGGGTGGTTTTATGTAGACATGGCCAAAATTCAAGATAAGGAGATGGTTCGATGGGAGCGTATTCCAGGATATTGTGATACAGGAGGTCGAATGAATGACTGGCTTCTAAAGCAAATGGATAACTGGCCGATGCCTGATGTAAATAAGATTCGATGGACGAATCAAGTATTTTACACGGATAAAATTTTCTTTATTAAGCATTTATATTCATGTACATGGGATAAAGAAGAAGCACCAGATTATATTCAGTCAAATCCGACATTACTCGATTTCTTAACGAATGATCCACGAAATGTAAATGGCAAGTTCTTTTGCGAACTGTATGATAATGCTTTTCTTCATTATCGTGCGGGTGGAAATTGGAGACAGGAAGGCTTGGCATTTCATCGAGCGATTACACAAAAGTTAAAACAGACGCTCCTCGATACCTAAACCATATACGCCATAGTATGATAAGTATGGAGTACGCATTAGCATATACTCGTGGAGAACGTTATGATAAATTAAAAAATAAAAGTATAACTACTATTGTGGATAGTGGAATCGAATCGTATAAAAAAGGATATGATGATGGCCGAGAAGATGGATATCGTCATGGAGAAGAGAAAGGATACAAGGCAGGTCAAGAAGAAGGAGAAGAGGACGGATATGAAGAAGGATATCAGAATGGTTATGTATCAGGAATCTATACAGGAATGATGATTGGTTCGGCATCCGCATTATTAGGCGCATGTATGCTTATCATGTGTAATCGCAAATGACCATTTAAAGCCTAATCGCGATAAATAATTGAATCAATATGTATCAAGAATACATTGAATTATATCAGACGTATACAAAGAAGTATGGTACAAAAACAGCCATCTTTTTGATGGTCGGTTCGTTCTATGAACTATATGATATTCAAGACCAAGAAACAGGAGAAACTCAAGCTAATGTACGTGAGATCGTAGATTATTTGGGCATTCAATTATCAAACAAGAAAGGGGATGTAGGACAAGGAAAAGATGGATTATTCGCAGGATTTCCAGATTATGTGATGCATAAATGGGCGGGACGTTTGACAGCGAATGGTTGGACGGTAGTAATTGTGGATCAAATCAAAGACATGAAAGGGAAAGTGAAAGAGAGAAAAGTGTCACGTATTTTGAGTCCGAGTACACATATGGAGCATACATCATCGATAGAAACACCGTATGTAGCCACGATCTACATGGAAGAAACACAATCGGCTCCTCAATTTGGAGTCGCCTTGTTGGATGGAACAACGGGTTCAACACGAACGTATGCGGGATGTGCGAAAGGTCGATCCGATATATGGACCGCAGATGATCTCATTCAATTACTTAGTGTCTATCCTCCGAAAGAAGTATTGTTTTATTGGAGAGGAACAAGTCGTCCAGAAGAATCCACCATTCGACGTCTATTCGGATTTTCGCCTTCGATGCCACTTCATCTTCGCACAGTCGATACACTGGGATCCTTTGCTCATCCATTAGTACGAACCGAATATTTACAGAAAATCTATTCAATTAAATCACTCCTTCCTCCAAAAGCGTATTTGGGGTTGCGATCAGAGCCTGAGGAGATTGCGTTAGTGTTTCTTCTCCAGTTTATGGAAGAGCATGATTCGAGTCGATTAAAATCCTTTCATCGAAATGAGCCGTGGATTCCGCATGCGCGCCTGATTTGTGGAAATCATGCCTTAACACAACTTCAAATGACCAGTTCGAATGTAAATGAGTCAGTTCTTGGATTGTTTGATAAATGTATTACCGTCATGGGAAAGAGAGCGATCAAAGAACGTCTTCTGAGTCCGTATTCACAGCCAGAAGAGATCCGATCCAGATTGGAAGAGGTTCAGGATTATTTGATCTGGCCCGAAGAAAAGACGAAACAATTGGAGCGTCAATTGCGATTTATGTTTGATCTTCCACGTCTTCATCGTAAACTTCAATGTGGCTTGATCCAAGCGAGTGAGATCGCGGGTCTTTTTCAAACATATTCTGCCATGGAAACGATCATGACACAGATTGTACTGAAAACTCGAATGGAACAACCGTTTTCGATGGAACAATGGTTAACCTATCTCACAATCATGCGAACACACTTTTCAGAAGAGAAATCACAACAATCGTCATCAGATCTCACAGCATTTTCGATCGAAACGTATCCAGAGATAGGTGTGAAAGAACAAGAAATTCAAACTGTCATTCAATCGATCGAACTCCTACGCAAAACCATTGCTCAACAAGGAGGGGTTCAGGATGATGCGATCCGTTTAGAACAACGAGAAAAAGAGCCTTATGGAATGAAAGGTTCGACCATTACTCTTCAGCAACTTAAGAAGAATGTTAAAAATCTTCCAGAAGGTATAAAGATAACCGAGCTAAAATCGGGTGGATGGATTGATTGTACTGTATTACAGCAGGCAAATATAAAATTGTTAAAACTTAGAGAATCGTTAGAACATCTTGTAAGGGTTTATTTGGCGGATGCATGCCTGGCCATTTCAGAAGCGGGAACGCAACTATGGTCCTTGGCGGAAGATTGGGTATCGCATATTGATGGAACACAGTGTATCGCAAAAGTATCAAAGGAGCGAGGATTTAGTTGTCCTATAATTGAAGACGTAACGGATGGTTCTCAGATCGATATTGTGAATCTTCGTCATCCCTTGGTAGAAGCAACCGCAAGCCGTGTGTCGTATGTGAAGCATAATGTATCATTAAACAAAAATGGATGGTTGATTTATGGAATGAATGCGAGTGGAAAGTCTACACTTATGAAAGCTACAGGTCTATGTGTTTTATTGGCACAAGCAGGCTGTTTTGTACCGGCTCAGTCCATGCGCTTGAAACCATTTCAAGCAGTGTATACAAGAATCCTAAATCAAGATAATTTATTTGCGGGTCTATCGTCATTTGCGGTAGAAATGTCTGAATTGCGTGATATTTTACGAAACGCAGATAACAAAACATTGGTGTTAGGAGATGAATTGTGTGCGGGGACAGAATCTGTTTCTGCGCAAGCGCTGGTAGCAAGTGGTATTCAATGGCTAAGTAAGAGAAATGCATGTTTCATGTTTGCCACTCATCTTCATGATTTACCACAACTTATTGATCCAAGTCGAGTAGAAGTATGGCATTTACATGTAGAATATGATCCACAAACAAGGAAACTTATTTATGATCGTTCCTTACGCCCTGGATCGGGGTCATCCTTGTATGGATTAGAAGTGGCACGAGCAATGGATTTGCCGACCGAGTTTATTGAACAAGCATTGGAAAATCGATATCGAATTATGGGAACAACTAAACAACAAGAAGCAACCTCATCGTCGTGGAATACAAGCATTGTGAGAAAAGAGTGTGAGATTTGTAAGAATCCAATACATACCGAATTAGAGGTTCACCATATTCAGCATCGCGCGACAGCCAGTAATCAGATTCTTGAAGATGGAACGCATATGAATGATAAGAGAAACTTGATTGTAATCTGTCAGAAGTGCCATGATGCCGTTCATGCGAATACAATGGAAATTGGTGAAGTAAAGGTGACATCGGATGGACCAGAACGACAGATTACCATGGTAGCTTCCGCAGAGAAGAAAAAAGGAAAATGGACCGAGGAAGAGATGAAAACAGTGAAGGAGACGTTACAGAAGTATTCATCACTGTCTTTGAAAGCGATACGCGGACTATTAAGTTCAAAATATTCAATTGAAATGAGTGAAACGGTTATTGCTCGTATCAAACGGGAATGATTCATTATCGGCTAAAACCAGCGCCTTGAACCGTGCCACCACCTGCTGCTTTTGGTTTATTGATGTTATCATTGGCAGAGAGGCGCATGAGATCCGAAGTGAATTCACCGGCACCGCTCTCAGTAGCCTGAAGCAACTTCATAATGTGTTTGCGATAGATAAGGTTCTCTTCCGTGGCAACCTCCAGTTGTTTCCGGAGAGACTCGACTTCACGACGAACCGCAACGATTTCTTGGCGAACCGGATTACCAGTTTGATAGTTTAGACCAGCGCTATACAAGACGGATGTCATTTCTGTTGTCGGTATAAGTTTTAATTGTGATCATTATAACGCATATCGTATGTTATAAATATGACAATAAATTGACATAAAATTGATGGAGATTTCCTTTCCATTGAAATCCTAGAGATGATTATTCCAATTCGTTGTATGAACTGTGGCAATGTCCTTGCCGATAAGTGGTTGGCGTATCAGCGTCGCATCAAGGAGCGTACGGGAGGTAATTCGTCCGTACCATTCTATATGGATGGTAAGACCGTTCCGGATACAGTAGAAGGTAAAGCATTAGATGAATTGGGTCTACGACGTTATTGCTGTCGAAAGCATATGTTAACGCATGTTGACTTGATGGATAAAATTTAAATTAAACGTAACAAATATCATATATGTAAAATCAAAAAACAGTATAGAGGAATGGAGTTCTTTATACCAGGATTATCCATATTTTTATTGGCAGTAGTGATTACTTTTGCCTTTTCACCAAAGGCAACACCAATGATTGCAGCTATTTTTGCCTTACTCTTTTTAACATATGGTGTGTATGATCACTATCGAATGTTCCTTCCAGAATATCGATTAAGTACATGGCAACAATCTGTTCCAAATTATTTACCGTTTATTATGATTGGGGCAATTATTTTGTATGTTATTTTCTTTATGGTCTCTTTTTTTACGGGTGGTTCTGTACCGGTTCCGTCTGTTCCTAGTGTTGAGATTCCAGAAATGCCGACCTTGGCGAATACAACAAATCAATTAAGTAAATCATTGAATACGGCAGTTAATTCCATCACGAATTCAGCAAATGACTTAATGGAAAGTACGGCAAATGCGGGGTCTAGTCTCTATAATAGCTTGAATAATAGTCTGAATAACAGCTTCGGACTTAATAATAGTACAAAACGTAATGGAAATATGTCACGTTCATTTCTAGAAACATTATAAGAGATAGTAATAGGAATGGCTCGTAAGACTCGAAAACATACAAAAAGTACAAAAGGAATTTATTCCATACCCGAATTACGGCGGGCCTTTGAGCATATAGAGCAATCGATTGATGATATGATTCATCATAAGGAATCCAAGGAGACAATGATTACTGAAATTCGAAAAGAATGGTCAAAGGTATTTCATAAAAAGTTGGACAAGGAATCGGCGGATGCGTTGATTCATCATCGAATGGAAATGCGACATGGATCAAGAACTCATACAGGTGGAGCACATGCGATCGCAGGAGCTCCAGTGGATCATGTTACACGGGCAGGAATCTATTTGGATCAGGGCCGTATTCCAGGTTCAGATGGAGGTTTAACTAAGACAGTCGGTGGAGGTTATGGAAGCTATGTTCAATACGTGGATAATGGATTTGTTAATCCAGAGATTGCTCGTGGCATGGATCCCGTTCCAGGACAAAGTGTATTTCCATTGGCCCCTCGTGTAGATATGGGTTCGAATGCGTTTACACCAGTTATGAAAGGTGGAAAATGGGGAAAGACACGAAAGAATAAAAAAGTACGTGGAGGAGCGGCAATCTTACAACAAGCGTTTATGCGCCCTATCCCTCCAGGCCCCAATCCACAGAATCCGTTATTTGATATTCAGAATACGATTAAAGGAATTGCGCATGGAATGTCTCCTGATCAAACTCAGCGTACAACCTCCTATCATCTTGGTGAAGTGTATCCAAAAGCGGTGAATATCTCAGTATAATTACACTAACAACTTAAATATACATTGGCAAATAATGGAATAGATATGTCAATGGATACATTACGCATTCATTATCATCATAATAAATCAGAATTATGCGAATTAGGACGAAAATACGATTCAGATAAATCATCACAACGCGATGGTGTAACAGATTATCGACACTGTCATCCCTATACTTTGTTTTATGACGCATTATTTCGTAAGAGGAAAGACGATGCTCTTACAATTGCGGAATTGGGAATATTGGAGGGAGGTTCGTTGAGAATGTGGCAGGAGTATTTTACCAACGCCACCATTCATGGATTTGACTATGATCTTGATTTAATTAATCGATTTAAACAGAACTTTAATAATGATCGAATCACTCTCGCTCCAATCAATGTAACAAGTAAAGAGAGTATTATCGATACATTTCGTGAATCGAATACCATGTATGATATGATCATTGAAGATACAACGCATCCGTTTGAAGATCAAATTCGTGTGATTGAAAACATTTATTCATATTTGAAACCAGGTGGACTTTTAATTATTGAAGATATCTTCAAATCATATAATGAACAACATTATTTATTTCGATTACAACACATTCTTCATCATTTTCAAGAGTATTATTTTGTGGAATTGGACCATTATAATCGTAATTCAACAGGATGGAACAATGATAAATTGTTTATTTTGGTAAAAGGAGGCGCGGAACCAATTTTTAAGAATACAAATAAAATGACAATTATTACTCCTTCGTATCGACTTGACAATCTTAAAAAAATGTACAATAGTATTAATTTTGATTATGTGGATGAATGGATCATTGTATATGATGGAACGAAAATCAAGGACAATTTTCAGTTCTTCGAAAATAATGATAAAATCAAGGAATATGTTCATGCGAGTAAAGGAATCTCTGGAAATCCACAGCGAAACTATGCATTGACAAAGATTAGTAATCCTGATACATTATTGTATTATTTAGATGATGATAATATCATTCATCCATCATTATATCAATTATTGAATATTATTGATCCATCGAGAATGTATACTTTTAATCAATTGAATCGAATTAAGGGAAATAATATTACTGTTGGACACATTGATACAGCAATGGCACTTATTCCTTATCGTTTATGTAATACATTCAACTGGATGATTGATCGATATGATGCGGATGGATATTATATTAAAAAATGTTATGATACTAATAAAAATAGTCACATTTATGTGGACAATGATTTATGTTATTATAATAAATTGAGTTAAGGTATGACATATCCGAACAATTTTATAATCTTTGAATAGAAATGAGCAACAGTGCAAAAAATATGAACGCCCTTCAGCAACAGTATGAAAAGGAGAAACAAGAGAAACAAGTAAAACAAGCGAAGCGTGTAACGAATGAAATTACATCCTATCAAATAAAAAAATTTCATCCCGATCTTGTTCCCAAGTTGGTACGACCAACCACCATCAATGTGGGAGGAAAAAGACGTACAGAGCGTAACAAGCATAACAAACGTAACAAACGTAACAAACGTAACACACGTCGCCGTTAAATAGTAGTATATTTATACTCGTCACATGGTTTTTAAAAGCATGTGATGAAGACCATATAAGACTCTCTTACCCCATACTAGGAGATAGATGGCACTAACCGGAAACGACGCCAGAGAGTTATCACGAAAGTTAATTGACCGGTATTTTCGTACGAATGCCTATCCCTATACGAGACATCATATCGACTCCTATGATCAATTTGTTCAGCAAGACATGACGAGCATTATTCGATCTCAGAATCCGATTTTGATTTTGAAAGAGTTGAATGAGCGAACAGGAGAATACAAATATCGTGTAGAGATTTTTGTTGGTGGTGAGGACGGAAAGGCCATCGAAATTGGAACTCCGACAATCAGCTTACAAGATACCAATGAAGTTCGTGTTCTTTATCCAAATGAGGCCCGTCTTCGCAATTTAACCTATTGCTCTACGGTTTATGCCGATATCACAGTAAAAATTACGTATACAAGTGATTCGGGTGTAGTAAGTGAGCTCCCTGTGGAACCGTTTAAGCGATGGTCTCTCTTTAAACTCCCCATTATGCTTCATAGTCGTTATTGTATTTTACATAACAAACCAAAAGAGTTCTTAAAAGAAGCAGGTGAGTGTCCATATGACAATGGTGGTTACTTTGTGGTGGATGGCGCAGAGAAGATTTTGATTACTCGTCAGGAACAGGCATTTAATACATTGTACATTACTCCACAAAATGATCCCAAGATCGCAGTGTATGCGTCGATTTCATGTTTGTCCGCAGAGACACGTCAGGTAAAGCGTGTTGCGTTTGCGCTTATGCGTCATGTTGAGAAGGAAGGATTTACTGCTCATGCTACGATTCAGGTATCACTACCATTTGTTCGTAAGCCTGTCCCACTATTCTTGTTGTTTCGTGCGCTGGGATTTCAATCAGATGAGGAGATTTTGAAACTCATCTTTCCTGATTTTAATAGCCCTGAGGCAAAATTGTTGTTGGACAAACTTCATCCATGTATCATTGATGCGTTTCCATTTATGAATACCTACATGGCGATTCAATATATCAAGACCTTGACGAAGGGTTTCAGTGAAGCTCACGTGTTGGATATTATTCGTAATCAGTTGTTTATTCATATGCCGAATGATTCGCATTCACAGGCACTTTATTTGGGAGATTGTGTTCGAAAGATTCTTCGTGTAAGCGAAGGATATGATGCAAAGACCGATCGTGATGATACACGTAATCAGCGTTGTTTAACAAGTGGCTTTTTGGTTCAAGAGTTGTTTAATAACTCATATAAGTTGTGGGTTAAGGCATTCGTTTTAGAAATCGGTAAAGAGTACAACTACAATCCGAATTTGTACAAAGATGAAAACTTTAAGAACATTTTCCAACCAGGAAATGACGTGAAGATTTTCAAAGCAGGTATGTTGAATGACATGATCATGAAGGGATTCAAGGGAAAATGGGGTACAGGTCTAGGAGAAGAGAAATCGGGAGTTCTTCAGGCAATGTCGCGTTTGTCCTATGTTGATTTTATGTCACACTGTCGTCGTGTCATTCTTGATTTTGATACAGGTATGAAACTAACGGGTCCACGTAAACTTCATACGTCACAATATGGATATTTCTGTACATCTGAAACACCGACAGGTGCCTCGATTGGTATTACAAAAAATCTGACCATTATGGCCGCGATTTCCACATCATCAAAAACCGAGAAATTTTTTGAGTGGTTGCGCACAACAGGTCGTGTATATTATCCTGAGGATATGACGGTGGAACAGCGTATTGTATTTGTACCCGTTTATGTGAATGGTGGTATGTTTGGATACACCGCCAAACCGGATTTGCTAACTCATGTCCTTCAGCTTATGAAACGTAGTGGTTGTCTTCCATATTCGGTTAGTATTTCATTCTCGATTCGTGATCGTAAAGTATACTTGTATATGGACGCGGGTCGCCCAATGCGCCCTCTGGTCTGGTTACATAAGGCAGAATTGCCGATTCGCAAGTTGACAGAGGCAAAGACATGGAAACAGTTGGTAATGGGAACTCTACGTGAAAATGTGGGTCTTGATTCAACCGATTTTTATAACCCACAAGAGGGTCTAGCATTAGAGGAGTATCCACGATTTTTAGCGCCTTATGTGGGTGCCGTGGAATACATTGACCCCTATGAACAAAATGAGTGCTTTATTGTAAACAATCCAGCATATATTACTCCTGAGACAACTCATATGGAAGTTCATCCTTCGACCATTATGAGTATGATGACATCGTTGATTCCATTTGCTCCACATAACCAGTCTCCGCGTAATCAGTTGTCCTGTTCGCAATCGAAGCAAGGCTTGTCGGTCTATGCGACGAACTGGCGCAATCGTTTTGATAATACGGCGCATGTATTGTGTTATGGAGAAATGCCGATGACACGTACATTATATAATCAATATTTGGGCGAGGGTCGCATGGCATATGGAATGAACTGTATCTTAGCAATTGCGTGCTGGTCGGGTTACAATCAGGAAGACGGTATTGTAATGAATTATGATGCCGTTCATCGTGGTATGTTTCGTTCAATGGCATTTCGTTCGTATGAGGCATTTGAAGAGGATGATGAAAAGGCGAACATTCAAGTACGTTTTGGCAATCCGAAATTGATTGGAAACTGGAAGGAGTTGCGTCCTGGTCTGGATTATTCGAAGTTGGATGATCGAGGTATCATTAAGGAGGGAGCCTATGTGGATGAAACCACCGTGATTGTGGGTGCATACATGATGAGTACAACGGGTGGTCAGATGAAGGACGCATCGACAACTCCGCAAGTGTGGACACGAGGACGTGTGGAGAAAGTGGCGATCATGGTGAACAATAAGGGTCTGCGTCTCGTGAAGATTCGTGTGGTACAGGACCGCATTCCAGAACTCGGTGATAAATTTTCCAACCGTCATGGCCAAAAGGGTACCATTGGTGCCTTGTTACGCGGTCATGACATGCCACGCACAATCACGGGTATTGTTCCAGATATGATTATGAACCCACATGCGATTCCGTCTCGTATGACCATTGCGCAGAACTTGGAGCAGTTGATGGGAAAGACGGCGGCTCAATCGGGTACAATTGGTGATGGAACATCGTTTATGAATGATGGTTCACCACAGGAATCCATTGGAGGAATCTTGGAGGAGATGGGATTTGAGAAGTATGGTAATGAGGTCATGTATAATGGCGCAACGGGCGAGCAGATTCCTGCTGCGATTTTCATTGGACCAGTCTATGGAATGCGTTTGAAGCATATGGTGGAAGATAAGTGGCAGGCGCGTGGTCAGGGTCGTAAGGAAGTACGTACTCATCAGCCGACAGGTGGTCGTGGAGCACAGGGAGGTCTCAAGATTGGTGAGATGGATCGTGATGCGATCATTGCGCATGCGGGCATGTCATTTGTAAAGGAGTCATTTATGGAGCGTTCAGATGGAGCGAAAATGCCAATGTGTGTGGCATGTGGTACGATTCCGATCTACAATCCGAAGTTGAACATTGCGATCTGTTCGATGTGCGATGGACCGGTACGATATTCGGGTGATTCCGTCTCCAATTTGGAGATTCTACCACCATTGGGTCGTCCAAAGTCGAAGATTGTTCAAGTAGAAATGCCTTATTCGACCAAACTACTCTCACAAGAACAAGAGACGTATTTGAATCTGAGTATGAGATACATTACTACGAGTGGAGTTCAGAAGCTTATACCGTTAGAATCATCTGGAAAGTCAAGTGAGGTGGCAAAGGAACTTCCTCGATTGATTTTACCGCCGACCACCGTGCCGGCGTATATCAAACCGATGGAGGAGAAGAAGTTTACATTGGAGGAGTTGAATTCAATGGAGGCATCGATGGCAGAACAATTGAATCCGCAGTTGGATGTGATTGCGGAAGAGGATGAGCAGTTGTTGGAGGAACCAGTTGTACAATTGAATATACCACAGGGACAAAATGTAATGATGGTACAACAAACGGCTCCACAAAATGAAGTCATCTATCCATCGCAGATCGCAATGCCACAACAAATGATGCCACAACAAGTGATGCCACAACAAATGGGTGGTAATCCAAATGATCCGCTTTCCTTTCCAGCAGTGATTCCACAAGGACAACCTCCACAGGCCATTCAATTTGGTGGAATGTTTCCACGAATTACGTCGGGTGGTGATGGTGTGATTGCGAACCCGATACCAGGACAGGGTGGTGCCATGTTGGTAGTGGATACAAGTGGTGGAGCCATGGCACAAATGGGATTGGAACAGAGTGGCGGTGTACGACGTATTCGTCGCTTCCAAAGTGGTGGACAACCTAGCATGGCTCCCACGTTTTCTTCTGTTATGCCCACGGCTCCATCAGGTGGTGGTAGTGGATCAACAACTTCCATCACGATCACAAAATTGGAGTAAAATTGACACATAAAAATCCGCATGAATCCGTAGCCATGTCGGAAGTCCCTGTCAAAGCCAAACGAGGTCCACGAATTGCGAAGCCAAAAGTTGCAGAAGCACCTGCGGTAGCTGCTGTGCCCGCTGTGCCGGCAGTTGTTCCAATCGAAGAAGAACAGAAAGTGGAAGTACAACCCGTCCAAGAGCAAGTAGCAGAACCAAAAGAAAAAGTCCGACCAGAAATTACCATCAGCAAACGAAATGACAGCTTTGTCTTTATTGATAACATTTATCGTAGTCGAATGACTCTTCTTGATATTCTGGAAGCGCGTGGATATCAAGTGGACAATTATCGTAAGTTTTCCCCGGCGGAAGCCACTGCTGCTGCCGCTGCTACTTCTCTTGCTGCGCTCAATTTCATTGTGACCAAAAAGGATGATCCAACAAAAAAGTGTGATGTTCGATATGCAAATGTAAGTCGTCCTAAATTGGAGACCTTCTTCAATGATATACCGGATGAAGAGTCCGAAAATACAGAAGTAATTGTGATGATGTATGGGCCGGTAATGGATGCGCATCATGTTATTGCGCTAAAACAATATATGAAGCTAAAGGAAGTTCAATCGGATCGTGGTGAAAAAATTCGTCGTAAATTGCGTGTATCCTTCTTCTGTATTGAGATTTTGGTGGTGAATCCATTAAAGCATGTTCTCGTTCCGAAGCATGAAATTGTGCCAGAGGATCAGCACAAACAATTGATGGAATCGATGTACATTACATCAAAGTCAAAATTTCCTGAAATTAAGTTTCATGTAGATCCGATTGCGCGTTGTATTGGTGCGGTTCCAGGTGATATCATTAAGATTACTCGTCCAAGTGCCTCATCTGGTCAAACTATTATCTATCGTGTATGTGCTCCTTAATTATAATAATCTCATACATTCTGTATTTATTTTTACTAAATAGAGAATGAATACGACTAGAAAGAAAAAGAAACCCTCTTGGGGATATCACTTATTACTTGATGCGAGTCATTGTGATCAAACAGCAATCCGATCAAAAAAAACAATTGCTGATTTTGTAAAGAAAGTGGTAAAAGAAATTAATATGAAAGCATATGGACGACCACGAATTGTTAATTTTGGAACAGGAAAGCGTAAAGGCTATACATTAGTACAATTAATTCAAACATCCGATATTACGGCTCATTTCAGCGAAGAGGAAGGAAGTGCTTATGTTGATATTTTCTCATGCAAAGAGTTTGATCAAAAGACAGCCATTCATGTATTTCGCTCTTTTTTCCATCCACAACGAATTCGTTCTAGATTTCTGAAACGTCAAGCGTAAACATAATTGACCATTTGCTTCACTACCAATAGGAGTATCCATGTTTGATCTCGTAGGAACACCATTAGAGGAGAAAACACAGGAGGGATTTAGCACAGAACCTACCGGACCATGTTCTACATCATGGCAATCGCAATTGACTGATTTTACAAACCGGTTTAATACACTCAATACGAATGCTACACAGAGTACATCCGCTAATTTGGCATCCATCAAGGATCAATATAAAGCACTCCATAATGATATTGCTACTACATTGGAATGTACGACTCAGTCGAATGATTTGGCAGGTAGTCTTACTGAGACAGGAAGCTTACAGACACAGATTAAAAAGCTAGAAAAGCGCAAAAAAGAGCTTCAAGTGGAAGTGGATACTGCATTGGCACGAGATGAATTGCTCCGGTCTCGCGATGTGAAATTGACTACCTATCAGCTCTTTTTATTAGATCGACCGGTTCGAAAAGGAATGATCCCATATTTATGGGCGCTTTCTATATTTTTTATTGGAATTGGTCTGGTTCTTTATAAAATGTATCTTCCATCAATTGGACCCGATATGACAACGATTGTGGGCATGGAAGTTACATTAATGGATTTATTATTTAATCGAACGGTTCTTATCTCATTGCTAGTTTGTATTATTGTGATTATTGTGGTCGTATCGTTAAAAGTGGGAGGTGTGATTGGTAATTAAATCATAGAAGTAGTAGAATGTCACAAAGCTCTCTCTGTGCCAACCAAACCAGTTTTACTCAAACGGAATTAACAGCGCCCTATTCGGCAAGTCCTGCGTTATTACCCAGTACTCCAAATGGTCAAACCGATCGTGAAGCAACAGGAATGCTCAAAGATACAGTAGTATCAAGTATTGTAACTGGTCTTAAAAATACACAAGTGATTCCGACACCCTCTTCATCGAATCCAGATGTGTATGCTACTCAACAGCAAACGTTTATTACCAATGTAAAAGCCGAAAATTGTTATTATGAATCTCGTTATAAATATGCGTTAAATCAATTGTTTACGGCAATTGCGAGTGGATATCCAACCAGTAATGCTACGATTCAGTCTACCATTCAAACCTATCTCACCATGACACAAGGATTCAATCAGAAACTAAATGACTTGACACAAATCATGAATGCGGTTGTATCGGTTATGATGACCACATCATCCGATGTTAATTCTGAAATTACCCAATACAATTCTCAAATTCAAGACAAGCAGAAGAAACTAGATGAACAAAATCGAATTATTTCATCGAATGAAGCGGGAATGAAAATCAAGAAGCAGATGGTGAAATATACAGAAGAGAAAGCACGAAATACAAACAATTTATTGAATTTATATGCTTTTTTAAATGTGGTCACACTGGGTCTTCTTGTTTATGTCTATAAGGCGGCAGGAGATTCATAAAACGAAAATGTAGTTTGATACTAGGAATGACGACACCGATTGATCAAGTGATTGCGTCTGCGAATTTATATCAAGATGTAGAATTGGCTTCCGCCATCTCTTCGTTGAAGGACGCAGGACAAATTACATCCTTTATTCAATCACAACAGGCCAAAGTATACAATGATATTATAAAACAAAAAGAAGACACATTTTCAAAAGTCTACGGAGACTTGGATCGTGCGGGCAAGGTTCAGCAAGCAGTATTGTTGTATGATAAACGAACAAAGGATTTAGCAAGTGTTCAAAATCAGATCTATGAGAATCAGAAAAATAGTGCCGATGCGATTGTGGATGATAATCATCTGGCAAGTCGTAAAACAGAAATGAATGAATGGACAGTAAACAATAAGAAGGATACATTATTTGTTTATTCATCTCTATTTGTTATGCTATCAGGTCTATTGCTTCTTACCGGTTTACTTCGAATGGAAATGATCAGTACATCGCTATGGGTGGGCATGGGACTTGTATTAATTGTGATATTTGTTCTTATTTTAGTGGTTCGTTCACGCTACACCGATATTCTACGAAACAAGCGATATTGGAACAAGCAAATCTTTGAAGGAAAATATGGACATATTCCATCGGATCTGTGTCCTAGTGTCGTAGACAGTATTTATACGGATGCCAGCTCATTACGACAGAATGTCAATTCAGGAATTGCAAGTGCGGCGATGAGTGTGGCAAGTGGTGCGCAATTTGTCAATCAACAAGCCATGACGGTTGCGTCAGCAACAAATTCAGCGCCTTCCAGTGCTTCTCCCAGTGCTTGAAATCCGGCATAATCATTTACTATTATCATGTTTTTCATGAATCATAAAAAACATGATGCTTCCAATAGAACGATGTCAACCGATCCAGACATTGCCCGATTACAGGCTACGATTACTGATTTGATTACGATTGGTAATTCGATGTATGACCCAACAACAGGTTCCATCACTGCCCAAAATACATCTCGAAATAAGGAATTAATGGATAAAAAGACACAACTTACGAATCAAATTAAAGAACAAGAAGCGATTATCAATCGGACCAATCGTGATTTTACCGATACACGCGATCAGTTACCTGAAACCATGCCCAATAAAACACTTCATTTTATTGAAGATTATACCTTAGTGATTATGTGTATCTCTTATTTATTTATGATAGTGGTTGCGTTACATACGTATGTACTATATTCACCTGATAATTGGGTATCCGCACTTGGTAAGGGATTAGTATATAGTTTTATTCTTACATTGATTTCGGGGATGATTCTGTATTATCTTTGCTAAAAAATATAAATGTCTCCTAATTCTTTATGATGTTTCGCCTTCCAATAATGATTTCTCATATTCCTCGATATCCGCATCTTCATCGAAGAGGCGCATTTGTTTAAAGGTCGCTTTGTCTGAAGGTTCGCCACATTTGTCGCATAGACGCTTGTATAAATCGGTCTGATTGAGTTTGCGACCCATACCACCACCCACAGATT
>Ga0164297_10000703_pt1 | contig 39919 bp, 37 predicted proteins | sample GEODES058metaG_FD_113539 | JGI IMG/M metagenome (GOLD analysis project Ga0164297, IMG submission 113539) | Dystrophic lake water microbial communities from Trout Bog Lake, Wisconsin, USA - GEODES058 metaG | ecosystem: Environmental > Aquatic > Freshwater > Lake | place: USA: Trout Bog Lake... | reverse complement strand
CTGTTGCACTTGCATCTACACATTTTGATAGTTGTATGAATGTTAGCAAATATGGAAATTCGATTAGTTTACAATTAAAGCCACCCGGCACGATGGCTTGATTTGATGAATGTTGCCGGAGGATTTATTTAATAGATTTCCATTTACTTCGTAACCAGACAATGCAAAAAATCACCCGCTTACTGCTGACCATCCTGATAGGTTTGCTCCCCTTAATTTCCAAAAGTCAGGCGAGCATCAGCGATTCTTCTTTTACAAGATCACCTGTCTGGATAAAGCGTGAATTGCGCGTTGGTGTTCCTGGCGATTATGCACCATTTGCAATGGCTAAAGGTGATTCATTATACGGGTCAGATATTTCGATGCTGCGCGCTTTAGCTGAAGCCATGCAGGTTCGCATGATTTTAATAAAGACAAGCTGGCCAAACCTTATGCGTGATATGAAAGATAATAAATTCGATCTGGCTATCGGGGGCATCAGTATTACGCCTGAGCGATTGGCTATTGCGCCATTTTCTATACCTTATCATTCAGGAGGCAAAACCTTTATATGCCTGCGAAAAGATAGCTTGCGTTTTTTGACTCCCGCAGATGCCAATCGAACAGGTGTTAGGCTGATCGTCAATAAAGGTGGCACCAACGAATCGGTTGCACGTGCACAATTTACTTTAGCAACCTTGCGGGTTTACCCTAATAATATAGGAGTTTTTGATGAGATATTGGCGGGTCGTGCTGATGTGATGTTAACTGACGACACAGAAGCGGATCTGAAAGTAAGGAAAATCCCTCAATTGTGCCGGAGTTTTAAAGGAATTATTGCCAATTATGACAAGGCGATCTGGATCCAAAATGATAAAGTCCTTTTAAATTTTATCAATAGCTGGTTACAAAAGGCCATAAAAGCGGGACAGGTTGATGGCTGGCTTAATATGGCAACCCGATCCAATCGATAGCAGCCTTAATTTTCTTAATTAAAACAGAAATTAACGTGTAATTTTAGACTTCTACGATTTAAAGCTAAATTTTAAAAGGCAAGCTTAAAACATCAATCAAATCATATCATGCTAAAAAAAGGAGAACACATCGAGGGAATTCCAACCGAATTGCAGGTCTTGCTTGAAACGGACAGCGAAGCACAAGCATTTTTTGATAGCTTAAGCAGATCATATCAACAAGGCTATTGCGATTGGGTAGGATCGGCCAAAAAGGAGGACACCCGCAAGGTTCGAGCTGATAAAGCCATGATGATGTTGCGAAACAAACAAAAGACATTAAAGACCTAGTTGTGTAGGCCCACTACCTCAACAACAATTTAAATCGTTTCGAATCCGGCGTCCCATAAATGATCGGTGCGGTAGAAAAGCTGTAATTGTTCACACGTAAGTCGGTTGTATCCTGCCGCAAACTATCCACCAGCAAAATTTTCATATCCGAAGGAATAGCGGGGAGAGACGACATGCCGATATTGTAATCTCCGCTTTGCCGGATACCTACCCGAAGTTTTAGCTGTAAATCGGCTTTATAAGGACGGGTTTGAATGGCGCAAGGTATACTATCTGCCGTTAAACTCGAGAGGGAAGCAATACCCATCCCCTGAAAATAAATAGCGTCTGACTGCGGCGAATAATACGGTGATGCATTATGCTGAAATACCAATACAGTTTCATCAATAGTTGACGTATCCTGTTTAATGTGCAGTTTTAGCCAGCCCCCGTCGGGTATCGAGTCTGTTAAAATTACTGTTGAATGAGTTTTTTCAGGCAATAACTGCAGGTTTTCTTTTTTGCAACCCAGACCCAACAGAGCCAGGCAACATAGGAAGTAATTGATGCGCATATCTTTTAGTTTAAATGTGCACTAACATACAGCAGTATTTAAACTGAAAATACCACCAAAAGTGGTGGTATTTGACCCGAGGAGTTCCTGGCTGGTTAAAACCGAATATGGATCAACGGTCGCTGAAATCTAAAGCAAGTTCCGGGTATTTAGAAATGCGTGCTTTTTGCCCCTACCGCAAATGCCCGTTATAAATTAAAGATGTATTTGTCGGAAAGGCTCAAAATTCTATGTCCTTATGATCATACATTTCACGTTCATCCCTTACATACTGTAAGGAAGCATAGATCCAAAGGGTAAGACAGATAATAAATACAAAATTAAGGATACCTGACAGATAAATAAAGAAGCCGAAAAACACAATTGGTATACCTGTAAGTTTGATTTTAGAATGTTTCTTCTGACCCAACAGAGGCAGAAAAAGTAAGGCAAGGTGGAACACTATCATTAAAATTTGTGCGACCGTCAGCCGGTTGGTTAAAGCATAAGGGTACTTCATTTTACTAATTCCCATTTTTTCGTACTGAAATAATGGAAGGGTTGCGCCTGAAACTTCGATTTTTAAAAGAAAGCTTGAAATTGCCAGTAGTATAAAAGCCAGTTTACATTTCATGTCGGTAGTGCTAAAAGCCTGAGAAAATCATAATGATCGCCCCTGAAAATAAAATACTGGTACGGATGCTAATTGCGATAACACTATCATCGCAACCCAGGGGAATTAATCAGTTGGTTCTCATGTTAAAATAAACGGAAAATAGCAGGTGAGAAAACTATCAAATAAGGTGGGCAAAGGATTTGGTTTCGGGTACTTGTGAAAGGTTTAAGCAAGTAAAGGGGTATCCCGAAATAGCTGCTAGCCATGGCCAGTTTCCCGGCGTATATCGGGACGTATCAGTCAAATTGATTCATCTGTCAAGAAAAAAATAGATAAATTGCGTCCATAATTAAAAAAAATGACCGAACTCCCTCCTTGCCCCCAATGTAAATCAACCTACACCTATGAAATGGCCGATCTGTTGGTCTGCCCTGAATGTGGTCATGAATGGAATCCTAAGGAGGTTGATGCTCCTGAAACTACTTTTGCAGTAAAAGATTCAAACGGTAATACCCTGCAAAACGGGGATACAGTAGTAACCATCAAAAACTTGCCGGTACGTGGTACCTCACAAAGCATCAAAGCAGGCACCAAAGTTAAAAACATCAAACTGGTTGACAGCGATCATAACATCGATTGTAAGATAGACGGCTTTGGCGCAATGGCCTTGAAATCGGAGTTTGTAAAAAAGGCCTGATGAGCTGAACGGCTATCTGCGCAAACATCTAACAGTTTACTCCAGGGCCCACCCTCAAAACCAAACAAACAAAAAAGCCTTCAGCATATTGCTGAAGGCTTTTTTGATGTTTTTGTAGCCCGTAGGGGAATCGAACCCCTGTTTCAAGAATGAAAATCTTGCGTCCTAACCCCTAGACGAACGGGCCTTTTGAAAGGCATTTGCTAGTGGTTTCTCCACCAGGCGCCAACCGCTTTCCGCAAAAGCCAAAACAAGCTTTAACCCTTATTTCGGGCTGCAAAGATAAACCTTTAGCGAGATAATTAAAATGAAATTTAAAAAAATTATGTTCGACCGGGTTGAATACCCTTTAAACGTGGTTTGAGTGCGGGATCAAAGTACTTTTGGGTTCAATTCCGAATCGATCAAATCGCCAACGGGTTTATTCATCAGCCATTTGGCATGATCGTTCGCCTGCCACTGATGCCGGGGTTGGGCCACGCGGGCGCCGTCGGCAACATAAATAATGGTCATTACCTCGCGCATTTTGTCCGATTGGTTACCTGGCGCATTGTGAATAGTATAACCCAGGTGAAAAGTTGCATCACCAGCCTTCATTGAACTCGCCCGCCAAATAGGGAATTGATGCTCCTCAACATAATCATTAAAAGCGCTCTCCGATTCATCAGATATCTCGAAATCGAACACTGGCCCTTTGTCAAACGACCCGGAGGCGAATGTCAGCATACCCATAGGTACGTCAATATCTACCAGCGGCATCCAAAGGGTTATGGTTTTCGGCGTATCAATGGGCCAGTAGTACTGGTCCTGGTGCCATGGTGTGGGCCCCCCGCCTGGTTCTTTAAATAGTGCCTGGTCGTGGTAGATCCGTACATTCTCAACCCCGAGCAGGTCGGCAGCTATTTTGGCCAATCGTTTTGCCATCACAAATTTTGCCACGTTCTCGTCAACGCGCCAAAGATTCATGATCTGCAAAAATGCTTTACCATAGGTATCACGTTCCTGCATATTGCGTTTTTCGGTATTGTATTTTTCCGCGGCAGCTACAATCACAGGCCTGTAAATGGCCAACTCCTCCGCCGATAAAACACCCCTTATCAAAGTATGGCCCTTATTGGCAAATTCATCTAAATTTTCCTGCAGCACTGGTTTGAAATCGTCAAGCGCAGGGAGCGTGGTCGTCGGCATGGTCATAATAGCTGTCCTGATTCTAAATATGTATTCCTAAACTATCAAAAAATTCGTCCGCAAATTTATTATCGAATATCCTAAAAAATAGCTGATTTCCTGCTTACCTGATCTGCAAAACTTCGATCGCCCAGGGCGAGAGTGTGGTCTTGATCGCGTTTTGAACAATGGCCGGTCTGGCAAAACCCAAAATTGGTTTTAACTTGTTATCCTTCGCTTCAATATTTATAGCAACTTCCTGCTCTTGTTCCGAAAGGTTGATAACAATGATCATTTTTGCTGTGCCTTCAAACCTTTCAAATGAAAAAACATGGTCGTTATCATTTTCCAGTGTTTTATAGGTGCCGTCGATCAGTACCGGATATTGCTTCCGCAAGCGGATCAATTCGCGGTAAAAATTCCAAAGCGATCCGGGATTGCTCTTTTCTTCTTCCAGCGAAATCCCATCAAAGGGTTTATTGTTATTGAACTCATCTTTCCATTGTCCATTTTGTTTATACCAGGTTGCCATCCCTTTGCCGGTATTGCTTGCATACCATTCAAATGCCTCCCGATGAGGAATGTCATTGGCATCGGTCGCACCAAATTGTGCTGTTGTACCGCTCATGCCCAATTCCTGTCCGTAATAGATCGATGGGATACCACCTGTCAACAAGTTGAGGGCCGCACCAATTTTTAATTTCGCAAGATCGCCCCCAACACCCGAACTAAAGCGCGGCATATCATGGTTCTCAATAAAAACAACTTGTTGCTTGCCATCTTTCACCAGGTGGAAGGTGGCTTCGGATGCGGTTGCAAGTTTGGTTTTATCAAATGAGCGGATTGCCGTACACAATTGAAATCCAAACACCCGGTCGACACCACCAAAAGTCAGGTAATCTTCACCATAAGATGCCCAGTTGGCTTGTTCGGCTACGATACTGATGGCCGGATTCACTTTCCTCAGTCTGCTTAATAGCGGATTCCAAAAGGTTTCAAATAAATGAGGCAGGGCAGGCTTATCGTCCAGATTGTCCATCATATGGTCAAGCCGGAAACCATCTACCCCGTCGTTAAAATTTCCATCGTTATTGGGGTCCATCCAGTACTTAAATAAATGGTAATTGTATTCCAATACAGCGGGGCTATTTAAATTGACGGTAGTAATTTTTCGATAGGTACCATCATAACCCTTCAGGCCTTTCAGCCCATAAATAATAGAGCTGGGTTCGGTATGCGCCGGATCATCATATAAAATAAAGTCTTTGTATTTCGATCTCGGGTTATCAATACCGCTGGTCCACCAAATATGCTTTTCGGTAACATATTGGGTTTCCATATCCAGGTATATTTTCATGCTGCGTTTGTGCAGGTCGCGTACCAGGTGAAAATAATCTCGCAGCGTACCGTAGCGGGGGTCTATTTTTTTAAAATCATCAGCAAAATAGTTGTGATAGAAGGGCGAGTCGTACAGGGGTGTCAACAGGATCGCCGTAACACCCAATTCCTGCAGGTAATCAAGTTTTTGACGGATGCCTTCCAGATCGCCATGCTGATCGCCGTTACTATCGTAAAAGCTTCGTTGAAATATATGGTATATTACCTCGTCTTTCACTGCCTGGGGCACAGCCGAACGGGTATGTTTCTTTTTTTGGGCCATAGTATTAATGCTTAAAAGTAAGCAAACAAGCACTAAAAGTCTGGTTCTCATCTTCGATAATTATTAATGCAGCCGCCGGGAAATATTTGGTAACATAAAAATGAAGAATTTAGGCGGAAACAGGAAAATTATCGCTCATGTTCTGTGTAATGGTGATTTTTAATATAGGATTTGGGGTGCCCCTGAATTATGACAGCAGCTACAAAACTCACTAAAAAACACCTTAATGTACTGTGCATTAAACAGCTTTTGTATTTAGTATTATTAGTATATTCATTGCATGAAAAGAAAACCTTTACTTATCGGCATTAGCCTTATTGTTGTTTTGGTAGCAGTATTTTTCATCGTTCGCGGGCGGTTTCAATCCGGTCCCGAGAAAAATGGTGTATTGCAATTCCTGCTTGCATTTAATGAAAAGGTTAAAGCTGGTCGCAGCGACAGCGTGAACGCCTGTTTTGAGATCAAACAAAAAGCTGCCGTTTTAAACAGGCTCATCAGCGTACTAACCAATAAAACGGGATTAAAAGGCGACGAATCGCCATTGTTCAGGCTAAGCCTTAATATGGATAGCGCTACGATCAAGATCGTCAACAAGGAAATTGCACAGGCCGACATCCCGGTAACTTACACTAACGATACCCTGGGTTTCAGAAGAACGATCATAAAATTCAGAATTCGAAAGATCAGCAATAAGGGGTATAAAATAGTACAGGTTGATGCCAATAAAATGATGAGCGATTACCTGGCTTTTACAAATTTCATCAAAAGCAAAACACTGACCGACAAGGATATTTACAGCGAAGCCACCTTAAAAGCCTTTGAAACCGCAAAAACTTTGAAGGGAAAGTATGACACTGTTATTTGGTTTGCTCACTTAGCTGAAAATAATTATTACTATGTTGTTAATGGTAAATGGGACCAGGACCTGGTTGTTTTCAGGCGTAAAGATACCGTTGTCGGACCTTATAAAATGGGGCTGCTTGGTCCCGATCTGAAGGAAATTATTCCGCCTCAATTTGATATGATCCATACGATCAATGCTACTTTTCCAAGTTTGATCGAAGTTGAAAAGGGGGATAAAAGAGGTTTTTATGACCTGAATGGCAAAAATGTGGTGCCGGTTATTTATGAGCAGATCTTCCCGATCGATGATGATGTAAACCTTGCTGTATTAAAAACTGGTGATGAATTCTACTACCTTAAAAAAGATCTGACGATCTCGGATAAGGTCGACTTAAAATTCAGTGACTTTTTACCTAAAATCAAGGATATGGCCAACCCGGTCAATTTGTATTCAAAAGCACTAACGGTGGTAACCGAATATAATTCCCGCGAACACCACGGAGCGATCTATATTGCACCCTCGTACCTGGTCGACCTTAATTTGGTTGCAATTGCCGAGGACTTTAAAAACCCATTGAGAAAGGTAGACTTTGAAGTCGCAGGTGTAAATGAAGATTACAATATTGGTTTTCTGCGTGAAGTGAAAGACGATAACAACTGGTTGACGGCTTCTTTTTACTCGGTCAGAGATTATTATTTGGGTGGCAGAACTTCCTTTTACGATAAAAGGGATCTGGTAATTGTCGATAAAAAGAAAAATCGGGTGTTTACTACTGATATCGGTACCAATTATGTGCGCGAAGAAGATGGCGGAGATTCATTGGATGGTATTTGCGACGTAAATAACATTAAAGTACTTAACGATAGTTTGTATGAAGTAAAAGCCGGTGCAGTATTGTGGGCCGATTTGTACGATTCAACAAAAACCCTTACCGGCGGGCCCTATTATCATTACCTGTCTGTCAGGAACAACAAACTGGTTGAATTGCCTAACCACCGTTATTTTGGTTTCACTAAATATGTAAAAATGGATGACAGCTACCTCAACAACTGTTATCGTTTATTGATCGGTAAAGTTTATAAAAGCAGCAAACCAACAACGGTCGACCACGTTACGCCTGACCTGCTGCGTTATATGAAAAATGAGATCTATGCTGATTATGGGTATCAGTTTAAAGACAAAAGGTGGCAACAGATTTTTGAAGATATGCCCGCATACGGCTACGATGCTGATACTCAAAAACCAAAGGAAGGTAACGTTTCGGTGGATGACTCCCTTACTGATATTGATAAGTACAACATTAACTGGATAGCCCAGAAATTGAAGGGCGTTAAAACCAACACCCTGGCGAAAAAATGAGTGTTGCAGGTAAATTATTACGGTATTTCGCATTTATTCTGGTTCTGATACTTTGCCTTGGAACGCTTCAATACCTCAGCTTTAAACCTGATACCGCCTTTTTAAAACTGAAACAGTTTGCGGTAAAAACAGGCTTTTACCTGCCCGCGTTTTATGCGCATATCTTCGGTTCTGCAACGATCTTGTTAGCCGGATTTTTTCAGTTCTCAAAATATGTGCAGGAAAACAAGTCATTGCACAGGCTATTGGGTAAAATTTATGTCTTCGGGGCCCTATTTTTTGCGGCACCAGGAGCTTATGTGATGACCTTTTTTATTCACCGTGGTACAGGAGTTTTTATTTCCTTCCTGCTGCAAAATACACTTTGGGTTATTTTTACCCTTTCGGCATGGGTGCTGGTGAGAAACGGAGCGATCGACAGGCATATCATGATGATGCGCAGGAGCTATGCATTGGCGTTTGCGGCAGTAACCCTACGCCTGTACATTTGGTTACTAACAATTTTTGGCCACGGAGTTGATTTCGAAAATAACTACCTGATCATTGCCTTTGCCAGCTGGGTTCCTAATTTATTGGTTGCTGAGTTTTTTAATTATAACCAACGCAGGCAAACAAGTCAGGAAAGCCTTGCAGGCGATCTCCATCAATAAACCCTTATTCGGCTTGTTATACGATATCTATCATCTACCCGGAAAAACTCAGTTAGACGCTTTCATTTTTTTGATCCATAAGTAAACCGACCAGGTACAGGTAATACCGAAAATGATCATTACTGCCACATCGTATTGCCTAAAGAAGGCATGGAAATAAGCACCTATCAACACATAGGCTGTAGCAATGCATAATTTAAGTACGATAAATTCGGCGTTTGACCAGGAGGTTTTGATCTTGAAAAAGTTCATGTCGCTTTTTTCATAAAATTCGGAAATCAAATTCTATTTATTAATGACCGCCCTCATATAATTTACACTACTTTAGCCTTGTTTTTACGATCGGGGGTTGCTGCTTGCCTGGTAAACTTCTTTGCCTTCCAATACAATATCGTCCACATTGTCTACCACTTCGCGGATCTTACTATCAAGATTTTTCACAGCATTTTCAAGCAATTCGAAATATTCCCGAGGGGCCTCGTAGTCCTCCGCCCTGATCAGATCCAGCATCCCGGTAATAGTCGTCAATGGTGCCCTGAACTCATGCGCCTGCAAATGGGCAATTTTTAATAAGGATTGATTTTGAGCCAGGATCTTATGTTCGCGGGTTTTACGGTCGCTAACATCGCGGATGATATAGGATATGCCAATGATCTCTCCGTTCATATCCCGCGCGGTTTCAAAGGAAGCCTCCCAATAGATTACGCCATGGGCGCCATAATCGGTCGAGCCCTCTTCAAATGCTTTTTCCCCGGCCAGCGCTGTGTTAAATCCGACCAGAAATTTACTGACAAAATCAGGGGCAAGGAATTTTACCAGCATGTTGCCGCGTTCCAATTCCACGCCATGAACTTTTTTGATAAAATTGAAAGCCACTTTGTTAAAGTCAAGTACCTCGCCCGACCTGCCCAGCAAAACGTGAAAATTTGGTGCACTTTCAAAAAACGACCTTAACGTGATCTCGGCAGATTTTATCACCGTATTCTTTTGTTCAAGCGCCCTGGTGTTTTCTTCCAGCAATGCTGCGCTGATACGGTATTCCATCAGGTTGATGGCTTGTTTTGAAAGCATTTTCAGCATCAGCTGCTGGTGTTTATTTAAGTTACCCGGTTTGCGATCCAAAACACAAATGGCTCCGATCTTATGCCGATTGCTGGTAACAAGTGGCATCCCGGCATAAAAACGTATGCCCGGTGCGCCGGTAACGGTCGGGTTTTTATCGAAACGCGGGTCGCGGGTGGTATCACTGATGATCAGCAGTTCTTCTCCAAGGATGGTATGTGTACAAAAAGAAATAGCACGTGGTAATTCACTAACTTCAGTGCCTTTACGCACCTTAAGCCATTGCGTATCCTCGTCGAGCAGCGTCAGCAGCGCGATGGGCATATTGCAAATTTCAGAAGCCATTTGTATCAGCTCCTGAAATTCAGGGTCATTTTGGAGGTCGAGTTGTTTAAAGCGCTCTACAACTTGCAGGCGATTCTCATGATCGGGCATTTCTAATTCCTATAGCTCTTGAAGATGTTAGCAGTAATTAGTACGCTCTCAGTTGAAAAAAGGTTGTATTAATGGTCGCTACGGCCGTTTTTGACTTATTCCTGTTTGTTGTAGCTGATCCAAAATTAGCTGTGATACAGCTTTTTACCGAATCTTTTTATTTAGAGAATTATCCAGCAAAACCGCCAGCAAAATGCCAACAGAATGAGACAATAGGTCGCCCCAAAGAAAGGTGTCTCCCAAAACCATTCGCCCAAAAAATGTATGGCGCAGGTGGTCGATCCATGGCGCCTTGTATAACTGACTGAATTCGATGGTATAACTGATAGAGATGCTACCGATAGCAACAGATCTGGCCCTGGCCCGGGGATAAAAACTACGCAGGATAAAATAGATCATCGCGGCCCAAAGCATATCGCCTACCCAAAGCGGGACAATAGAAAATTTGCGCGACAGTAAGCCTGATAGGATAATGACGCTCGTTATCAAACCATATTTTAGGCGTTGCTTCAGCATATCAGTTACCAACAGGCATGTCTTTGAACTGCTGCGGCGTAAGTTTATGATAGCCCGGCGGCGTAGAAAATACCCCATCCGGAACTGCCTCGAATTTTATTTCCTTCAGTGTTGTTGTTACGGGTATCTCGTTTTGCTTAGTAGTAAATTTTATTGCGACGCCATAAGTAGTATCAAAAGGCATCGTAAGGTAGTTAACCGGCAAAGCCAATTTTTTGCTGTACCATATTTCCGACTGTAGGCCGGTGCCTTTATCTTCTATTTGGTATTTCGAAGCATGATACCCTGCGATAGATGACGAGTCGTTTTTTGCAGTATAATTATAGCCCAGGGGCGCAGGCAATAAAGTCGATTGCTCTGACCTTGCGTAATCTACCTGGTAACTGGCCGCCGCCGAATGCAAAAGCACGCGCAAAAAAGATGTTGGTTGATAGGTGATCACGGTGGTAGCTTCATCACCCTGTTGCTGGATGGTCACCGTGGAATCGCCTTTAAAGTAAACGATGGCCTGCGTTGGCAAATAGGCTGCGTAACGACTCAGGCTATCGGGTAACTGGTAACTGATCGTATAGGTTATCTTGCCTTGTTTGATGGGTTTATTGCTGCAGGCCGTCAATAAAAGTGGCAGTAGTATAGCTGAAATGAGCGTTTTGTACATAGCGTATTTGTTGTGGCGCAAATTTATTAAAAATTGCCCCCCGATCCTCATTCAGGCCAAAACGCTAAGCGCCTGTAAAAAAATACATTAACAGACTTAACATTTTTAAATTGAGCTACGTAAAACAGGTTCAATGCAAAGAGACTGAACAACATAAAGCATTTACTTAAGGCTTTATGCTTTGTAGAAAACTAAACAAATTAGGAACCTGTAAAATGAAAAGTTTCAAAAAGCTGATAATGATCTTGTTATCCTGCGCAATATGCGTGTCGGCAAGCTACAGAACATACGCTCAGCAGGAACATGTGCTCACCAAATTTGGCGACGACGTAGGCACCCTGGATGGTATCATCAAGGCTTACTATGACGTGGTAAGCGTTAAAAAAGGCGAAAAAGTTAGCTATGAGCGTGATAGCCTGCTCCATATACCCGGCGTACGCATAGGCTCGGCAGGTATCGATGCCAAAGGCAGTCCGGTTTTACACTATACTACTTTAAAAGAATACCACCGCGAATCAGATGCCTACATGGAGCGTAATGGCTTTTATGAACGCGAAACCGCGCGCCAGGTACACAATATCCGTAATATCTACCAGGTTTGGAGTTCGTACGAATCGCGGTATACGGCAGACGGCAAAGTAATTGCCCAGGGTGTAAATAGCATCGAGTTATACTATGACGGCAAACGATTCTGGATATTGGGCTGGTTCTACGATTAAACAGCAATTCCCCGTAACCTTGCAGTGAACAAAACGTAATAAGGCATATAAAATAAGCACATCGTGAACATAAAAAGTTTTGACAGCATTCCGGCAAATAAGACGATCGAAAACGACTTAACGCCCTTCAAAAAAACCGACGAACGTCCGGCAGCATCGCGCACCGATCTTTTAGACGAGTTTGATTCGCTGCTTGCCAATCACCAACTGGATAACAAGATCACCAGGCGCTATCTGGGCCGTATCCGATTGCCACGATTGATCGGAGGCGTATTGGGTGCTGCAATGTGTGTTGCTGCTGTGGTCATCGTTTTGGCGCCGCCTGCTACACATGATAATACGGTAAGATATATTATAGCTTCTGCTATGCTGGTTTCGGGCGCTTATATCGCTGTACGCTTCGCTCTGTAATCTATCCGAAGGAATAACGATATGTCAAGTCCAAATGCAAAAAGGGTATTACTGGTCGACGACAATCCCTTATTCCTCAAAATTATTTCCCACGCCTTTATTAAATCAGGCTTTGATTGTGCTTCCTGTGCATCTGCAAGCGAAGCCATAGATTACCTTAACCTGAATATCCCTGATGCTATCCTTTCGGACTACGAAATGCCCGAGATGAATGGGATCGAGTTCAGAAAGGTATTATTGAACCATGCCGATTTTAAAGACATTCCCTTTGTTTTCCTGAGTTACATTACCGACAAGGATCTGATAGCAGAGGGGCTCGACCTGGCGGCTGTTGATTACGTAGTAAAAGAAACTCCTGTAAATGTTATCGTATCCAAGATCAGCAACCTGATCGATACGGTACAAAAGCAAAGAGAGCTCTCCGTACTGGAGATCAAAAAAGCAGCCCTTGCACTTAATATTCGTACGGTACCGAAAGTGGCACCGGCCGTTGAAGGTTTTGATATCGATTTCTGGCACCAGGCTTACCAGGACGTCCCCGGGGGCGATTTTATCGATTTTATTGAAGTTGATGAGCGTTACAGCTATATCGTTCTGGGTGATGTAATGGGTAAAAAATGGGTAGCATGGTTCTTTACCTTCAGCTTCCTGAGCTATATCCGTGCCGCAATCCGTTTCGGTATCATGAACCGCGATTTCTCTACCGCTGATATCCTTCAAAAAGTAAACAGCGTTATCTGTTATGATGATGCACTCAAAGATATATTATCAACCATGTCATTGATCATGGTCGATAAACTGGAACAGGTTGTCACCTACTCGGGTGCGGGCGACTTGCCGGCACTGCACTATAAAGCCGAAACCGGTGAAATGGCGCAGGTAGATTCTTCCGGCCTGCTTTTGGGTTTGTTCCCTGATGGGGGTTATACCGAGGAGCGTATCAAACTAATGCCGGGCGACCAGCTTTACATTTTTACCGATGGACTCATCGATTACGAGGATAACGGGGAGAAAAAAAGCGACTATAACTTATTTAAAAATAAACTTTCATACATGATATCAGAAGGCCTTAACTTTAAACAGATCAGGCAAAATCTGATGCAAAATTTGTCGCCGGCACTGGTCGACGACTGTAGTATCATCAATATCAGTAAACTTTAAAAAATTAAAAAACATATGATCACCGTAAATAATGAAGGGCCCAAATTTGTTATCGCTGATGTAACCATCACCGAAGCTAACCTGAGCAATTCGGATCAGTTCAAAGCTGAGCTGGTTCGGCTTTTGGATGAACATAAAAAGATCATCATCCTCGACCTACAGGAATTAAAGTATGTCGATAGTGCTTTCCTGGGTGCTCTGGTAAGTTCACTCAAATATGCCATCAGCCTGAAACTGGATATCGTACTGGTTGGTTTGCGTAACGACATTCGCGATCTGATCAAACTCATCAGGCTCGACAAAGTATTCAAGATCTACAATTACGCCGAAGAGGCTCAGTTTGCTGTAAATAAATTCTGATGCAAAACTGCGCGGAAAAACTGTGTTTCGAGTTCAACAATAGTGCCGAAAGGCTTGTTGATTCGCTGGAATATATGCTCGAACATATTGCGGGCAATATACCGGCACGCGCCGACGCGGAAGATATCCTGTTCAAAAGCAAGGTGATCATCACCGAATTGCTGACCAATGGTATCAAACATGCAGGCAATAACTATACTTCATTCGAGATAGAAACCTACCCTGATTGTTTGGTGATCCGCAAAACTGATCTGGGTACTCCGCTATACCTGGTTGAGCCCGATCATCAGCCTGCGCTGGCCGGGGAAAATAAAAAATTGATCAGTGCCGATATGCTTAACTCGCTTTATGCTATCTGGGAAAGTGAGAACCATATCCGCTTTGCCAGTGAAGAAGGCACATTCGACGAAGTTTTACCCGTTGAACAGGTAATGGAGCATTTTGGTATCCTGATCATCACTTGTTCGTCGGACGAATTTACTTACACCTACGATAAGCATACCCATTCAAATACCTTCCGGGTACAACTAATTTTCTAAACCCGGCCACTGCCGGCTTTCCGGAATCCTTTAACAATTTGTTGTACGTTCTTAACAAGTCGCTGCCGATATCTTCCCGGCTTCCTATTTTTGTGCGCTTTATATTTTACCTTTATATCAAGCCGATCCTACGTCAATTAAGCTGAATGAGACCGCATTATTTTATAAGACACTTTGTAATTGTCCTGTTGTTGCTGGCTGGTAGTCGCCAGGTTTTTGCCCAGGCCGAATTGATGCCCTATGGAAACCTGAATGGTATTCGTATCAAAGGTCAGCTCATGCCTTTTGGTACCCGTTTAGCCGTTGCCGGGCCGGTTTGGAAAAAAGTGACCTTCACCGCGAAGGAAAAGCAAAAACCTAAATTCGAACGCCAGGGCGATGAAGAGATCGTTAATACTGATATCGATAGCTTGCATTTTACCGAAAGCGTAAAAGACATAGGCAAAGGTGCCATCCGTCTTACCATAACTGTTTCATCACACCAGAATGCTCCGCTAGATGGGATATATTTATCAGTTGGATTGCCAAAGCTGGTATTTAACAATAGTCAGTTTAGCAGTAACGATGGCCCGTTGCAGGCAATTAGCAAATTGAGTCTGGAGAATGAAAATCAGCTTAATGCTTCGTCCATCAGTTTTTTGGCCGCCAAACAAAGTTTTTCCATCAAAGCAGATACCGGTTCCGATATTCTTTTTAAACCAGAACGAGAGATCATTCGCTTTTATTTGCCCATACATTTGGGTAATGTGGTCAATGGTCAGGTTTATACCCGTTCGTTTGAGATCCGGGTGAATGGCGAGATCGATCAAACACCTGCCGAATTAAAACTCGACACCAGCAAACAAGGGAATGTATTTGCCGGTTTTGGCGGCAACTTCCGCCTGCAAAACCCGAATGCCGACCCTGAGGTGATCGACTATTGCCTAAAAAATATGCGTGTGGCCTGGGGAAGAGTGGAAATGCCCTGGAGTGCGTGGCAGCCGGATACCACCGTCGACCCAACCACACAGGATACTTCGCAATTAACCCCCCACGTGCGCAATGCGATGCTGATGGCCCGACGGCTGGCAGATAACCATATTCCGGTGATCCTGACCGCCTGGTTCCCACCCGAATGGGCTGTTATCGGCAAGCTGAATTTCGGACCCACACCTCAGGGCGTATGGGGCAATCCACTCAGCAAACCTGCATTGCCGCGCATTTACAGATCTATTACCGACTATATCCTATACCTTAAATCTCATTATGGGGTCGATGTCACTTATTTTTCGTTCAATGAATCGGACCTGGGGATCAATATCCGGCAAACCGGCGAGGAGCACGACGATCTGATCAAAGGCCTTGGTGCTTATTTTGAATCGAAGGGCCTTAAAACAAAATTATTGCTGGGCGATAATTCAGACGCCAATACCTACGCATTCATTTATCCAGCCATGAACGATGCCCAGGCCAGGCCTTATATGGGTGCCATTTCCTTCCATTCATGGCGGGGTTGGGGTACCGAAACTTTGAAAAAATGGGCCGATGCCGCCCGGCAAACGGGCTTGCCGCTAATAGTAGGTGAAGGCAGTATTGATGCCGCTGCCTGGGAATATCCTGCCTATTTTCAGGAACAATCTTACGCGCTGGAAGAGATCAATCTGTACACCCGTCTACTGGCCATTTGCCAGCCGCTATCCATTTTACAATGGCAACTTACAGCTGATTATTCGCCACTGAAAGGCGGTGGAATTTTTGGCGACAATGGCCCGCTTGAGCCTACCCAGCGATTCTGGAACCTGAAACAACTGGCATCAACTCCCAAAGACCTTTATGCGATGCCGATCAGCAATACCTGCGCCGATCTCTCATGCGCGGCATTAGGCGATAAAAACACGAAGCAATACGCCATTCATCTGGTCAATAGCGGCACCGAACGCCTGGTACATTTATTAGGTTTACCGTTATCGGTTAAAAAGCTGGATGTTTATATAACCAATAGCCAATCGGCCATGAAACACAAAACTTTCGATGTAAAAGACGGGCTGTGTGATTTCAAAGCAGACCAACGTTCCTTTATCACACTCATTAGTCGTTGATTGCGGAAATTACATGCTGTAATTGCGTATATCCACGCTGGTAAACGCGTAACTGCCCTGCTATTTTGTTTTGAGGGTAAGTTTAGTTTTGGCTGATCAAATTGAATAGCTATGAACAAGCTTACTTATATCGACAATAACCAGCTCGATCATTTTATTTTAAAAAAGATATTGTCGAGGTACGGCATCCCTATCGAAGTAAGATCAAGCGAGTCATGCAAAGAAGTGCTCAACCAATTGCTGCAGCAACGCGCAAACAGCGAGGTAATGCCCGATATTATTTTCCTGGATATCTATTCGGCTGAGTTTGATGCCTGGGAGTTTCTGGATAAACTGCAATTATTGTATCCTGCGTTTTCGAAACCTATCGAGATCTATATCCTGTCGGCTATGCGTTTTCAAACTGATCTCGATCGTCTGAAGCAATACGACCTGGTGAAGGCGTTTATCATGAAACCCATCACCAAAGAAGTGCTGCAACAACTGTTGAAGCAAAGAGAATTACCGCAAAACCGCTTTATGCTGATAGAAGCCCTGAATTGATAAATAACTGTGTGCTCTGTGGTTAAACTATCGAACTTTATACAAGCGCAGGTTCAATCCTTCTTCCCCGTTAAATTGATCACCACTATACTGGTATGCGGAATACCGAGGGTGCTTCCGGGCTTTACCTGTACATACCGCTCAACATATCCCGCCAGGATGGCTTTAATGGTTTTTGGGGTCGAAACAGCAAACTCCGGGTAAATCGGTATTTGCGACTTGCGGTACAATATTTTGCCCTTATCATCAACATAGGCTGAAAAAAGGTAAGCAAAATTTTCGTAGGCATGATGGATGGTAATATTGTACTCCGGGTAAAGGTAATCCTCTGCCGGATCCATATCTGACAAAGGGTCCTCAGTTTTTACGACGCGTTCGGCAACAACAAAGGGACTGGTGCTGCTGATGGCTACCGGCTCCCTGGCAGAAAACGCACTATCCAATATGCTGTTCGCCAGTTTCGATCGCTGACGGATAAAGGCTGTGTCTTTAGGCCCCGGAAGTGCGAGTTTTTTAATTAGCTCAGGTTTTTTAGTTTTCAGATAGGCATCTGAGTAAAAGGTCATAAAAACTTTCGAACCTTCATCATTCAGGATGATCTCGCGCTTATCATTCACCCGCAACGATTGAAACACCAGGCTGTCGGTCGACATTTTACGCAGCACCAGCCAGGAGTCGATCATGTTAAAGATCTGGTCGTGATCGAAATACACATGAAAACCATAGTATTTTTGCTTTTTAGGGCTGTAAACCTGCACCGAATCGTTAGCGATAAAATGAAATTTCCATACCGGCTCCAACTGGTAACCCTGTTTGTCAAAAACTAGCCCATCGCTAAAAACCCGTCTGACTTCGTTAAAATGAATATCCTTCACCTGCTCAAAAGGTAGGCCGGGTTTGCTATGCCTGCACGAGATTACCGTTAGTATAAAAAGGCTGAGCAGTGAGAGGCGCGCGTGTTTCATGGAATATTGGCTCAAAATAGTTAAAAAAGCGTAATTTTTGATAAATTCACCCTCACAAGCCTCATATGAAAAGAATATTTTTTGGGATGCTATTCTTAATGGGGATAACATCAAGCCATGCACAAACCCGCGTGGTACTCGATTCCTGGTTCAATAACGAGCATATCAAAGACGCATCGGGTAAGCTGATATCCTATCACTACAAATGGGAAGAAACAGACAATGCCGGGTTTTCGCAATTTGGCGAAGCATTCAAGCGGAATGGTGCAACTTTGAGTACCCTTTATGAAAGGCCCAGCCCGGAGCGACTGGCCAGAGCCGACATTTATATTATTGTTGATCCGGATACTAAAAAGGAAACGCCCGATCCGAAATTTATCGAAACCAAGGATATCAAAGTAATATCAGATTGGGTAGAGAATGGCGGCGTGTTGCTACTGATGGCCAATGACAGCGCCAACGTAGAGCTGAAACACTTTAATGAACTGGCAGCCAATTTCGGAATACATTTTAATAACGACCTGCTGAACCACGTCAGCGATGACAAGCATTTAAAACAGGGTGCTTTTATCATCATCGATAACCCGGTCATCCGTACGGCAAGAAAAATTTTCATGAAAGACATCTGCTCACTCAGCCTATCGGGACCTGCTTACTCAATACTAAAAGATGGCGACAACGATATCATCGCTGTGGCGCAATATGGCAAGGGCGTAGTAATGGCTGTTGGCGACCCCTGGCTGTATAACGAATACACCAATGGCCGCCTGCCCAAAGAATTTCAGAACGATAAAGCTGCCGATGATATCGCGAAATGGCTGATTGGGCAGGTAAAGAAATAACCAGGATTTGGTTGTGGTAAATAGATCAGGATGTATTACAGCAAAAGGGTATCCACCCGGTGTGCATGCACGATCTCGTCGCAAGGCGACCAGGAAAAGATCGTAAAGCGCCCGTCCTGTGAGGCTACCAGTGCCAATGCTTCACGCTGATCATGAATAAACTGTGCAGCAGCAAAGTGACGGGTGCCCCCATCCTGACCGGGAGATATAACTTGCGCTTCGCTGTCAATTACCGGCTCAGTAACCATTATTTCTTTTACCGTCTCACTCCCATGCGGGCGGGTGATTTTTGCGCCAAATGCCAATAGCTCACAGCGATCATTGATGATGGTAGCACCGTCGACAGCGGTTAAACCTGCGACGTGGTCTATCTGATCGTCCAATTCCTCCCACCAAAGTGCAATATCATCCCGTGTGGCCGACTCCAGGATCAGGTTTGCCAGTCCGGCATAAGGCGGGTTGATGGCATAAGAGATAGGGTCGATAATTGATTTTTGCCAATTGTTGTTGGCCGAAGGAACGATGAGTAAAATACCGCCATGTCCATGCGCCCGCATCGATACCGCTAATTGCATGTGCAGGTTAACAGGCAAATTCTTCGAATTTTTCGTCGTAAAGCCAAGCAGGGATTCAAGCAATGCCGGGCAATCTGGCAGGTTGATGCTATCCGGGTCTACCAATTTTATTTCGTCGCCTTTTAGTACAGCCACATTGGCGTACTTACCAAAATCATCGGTACGTTTATGTTTCACTACCAATAGTCCCGGTTCAACTACTTCCAATACAAAGCAGAAGCTGGGTATCGTATGCGTGGTGCCCCAGATATAGCATTCGCCATCCTCCTCCCAAACACCCAGGTGGATGCCCGAGCGTTCAACAGCCGGGGCGAGTTTGGTTAAGATATCTACGCTTAACGACAAGCGCTGTTCGAAGATCAGCGGCAATTCCGACTGTTGTGGCTGTAAAAATGCAATGGATATTTTTGGCGACCTGCCTTCTTCCTTACGCAAACTTGCCCAAAATGCCACATCAATAATTGAAGCAATTATTTCTTTATCGGGCTTGCTGGCGTATTTTGGCAGCCCCAGCAAAGTAGCCTGGGATAATTGATTGGCGAAATGTTTTTCAATGGCTCCCGAAACGGTCCGGGCACCTTTATAGGTGGGTTCAGTCGGTATGGTCCTGAATTCTTTATTCATGAACCTAAATTAGCCCAAATTTGGCATGCCGAACCCCGATCAGGTAAATATTACTTTGACATGAACACTGGCAACCGTTACCTACCAGCTAAAAGGACCGCTATTCAGCAGTTGTCGGATCGATAACGGTCATCACTTCACTCACAGCATTTGCCGGGAAACCGCCCTGACTGGCATGTTCGCGAACTAGTGCCTCGTTCGGTGCGATGTAAACACAATAGATCTTATCGCCGGTTACATAACTCTGTACCCATTGAATTTCGGGGCCAAGGTTGCGCAAAACACCACAAGAGGTTTGCGATATCCCCTTCAATTGTTCAGCAGTTAAACTGCCGGCCCCGGGAATTTCCCGTTCTATTACATACTTAGGCATAATACTTAATTTGATGATTGACTTGATTTGCAGGGGTTATTAAAATTAAATATTAATCAACGAAAAACCAAGGTTTTGATAGCTAAGCATAAAAAAAAATAAAATTGTATTTTATACATTTAACACATGAAAACTAAACTCCTTTTATTGCTGGCACTGGCGTTCCTTAGTTTGAACACGTTTGCACAAAGCACAGCCACGGCCGAGATCAATAGCGACTCGAAACTAACCATCAGTCGCTTTATTTACGGGCAATTTGCCGAGCACCTGGGTCACGGTATTTACGGTGGTTTTTGGGTCGACCCAACCTTGCCTGTCGAAAAGCAGGACCGGATAAGACTTGATGTAGTCAATGCCTTGAAAAAAATAAAGATACCCGACCTGCGCTGGCCCGGAGGTTGTTTCGCCGACGAATACCACTGGCGCGATGGGATCGGGCCACGTGAACAACGCCCTAAAATGGTGAATACCAACTGGGGTAATGTGACCGACGATAACAGCTTTGGTACGCACGAGTTCCTGAAACTCTGCGAACTGATCGGCTGCGAACCTTATATCGCCGGTAATGTGGGCAGCGGTACCGTTGAAGAAATGTCGAAATGGATCGAATACCTGAACCTCGACGGTGAAAGCGCGATGGCACAGTTACGTGCTCAAAACGGACACCCCGCGCCTTATAAAGTTACTTTCTGGGGTGTGGGTAATGAAAGCTGGGGCTGCGGTGGTGATATGACGCCCGAGTTTTACTCCGATCAATACAAACGCTATGCGGTTTATGCGCGTAACTACCCCGGTGCAAGGCTGAAAAAAATTGCCAGTGGCCCCAATGGCGACGATTATAACTGGACCGAAGTGCTGATGAAGAATGCAGGATGGGATATGTGGGGACTATCACTCCACTATTATACCGTGCCTACTGGTAACTGGGGTCACAAAGGATCGGCAACCAGTTTTGATGAGAAAGAATATTTTAATACCATGGTAAGTACGTTGAAGATGGAAGATCTGGTGACCAAACATTCGGCCATCATGGACAAATACGATCCGGATAAAAACGTTGCCCTAGTGGTTGACGAATGGGGTATCTGGACCGACGTGGAGCCCGGAACTAACCCTGGTTTCCTATACCAGCAAAACAGCTTGCGCGATGCATTGCTGGCTGCAACTAACCTCAATATCTTTAATAACCATTGCGACCGGGTTAAAATGGCTAACCTGGCCCAAACCATCAACGTGCTGCAATCGCTTATCCTGACCGACAAGGAAAAAATGGTGCTAACACCAACCTATCATGTTTTCGATCTGTATAAGGTGCACCAGGATGCTAAATTTTTGCCTGTCAAACTCATTTCGCCCGATTATGTGGTTGATGGTAAAAAGATACCGGCCATGAGTGTTACCGCTTCGCAGGATGCTGCAGGCAAGATCCATATCTCGCTGGTCAATCTGGACCCGCACCAAAGCATCAATTTTTCAACTGTGTTGAATGGACTGACATGGAGTAAAGTAAGCGGTCAGATATTAACCTCGGCTAACCTGACCGACATCAATACCTTCCAGCAGCCCGACAAATTGAAACCAGCCAACTTCAGCGGGGCTAAAAAGGACGGCGATAAGTTGGTTGTGGCCCTGCCTGCTAAATCTGTTGTGACTTTGGAGCTTTATTGATTGGGGTGGCGGAATAATTGAACTACAGAGCGCACAAAGAAGACACGAAGGCCACAGACGTATTTCTCTGTGTTCGCTGCAAAATCTCCGTGCCCTCTGTGGTTAAAATGCTAAATAAGTCTCCCGAACAGGTTCAGTTGATAAAATAGTTTATCTTAGACAGTCGATGTATTGATAATACAAGAAAGATACTATATAATTGTCAAACCAACACATATAAACCAGGCAGGATGCAGGCTAAGATGGGAATTTAGCAGTATCAGCAACAATTAAAAACCAACATGAGCAAATTTCATTTAGTTGATTACGTCATATTCGTGATCTATTTTTTTATCGTAGCTGGCTATGGCTATTATATCTACCGCAAAAAGAAAAAGGCCGTTACGGATACCCATGATTTCTTTTTAGCTGAAGGTTCCCTCACCTGGTGGGCCATCGGAGCTTCACTCATCGCCTCAAATATTTCGGCAGAGCAATTTATTGGGATGAGCGGGAATGGCTTTAGCATAGGCATCGCAGTTGCAGCTTATGAATGGATAGCTGCCATCGCTTTGATCATTGTTGCGGTATGGTTTATCCCGGTTTACCTGAAGAACAAGATATTTACGATGCCTCAGTTTTTGAAAACGAGGTATAATGAAACGGTTGCACTGATCATGGCGATATTCTGGCTGTTCCTGTACGTATTTGTAAATTTAACCTCGATATTATTCCTCGGTTCCCTGGCCATCAACAACCTGCTGGGCGGAACACCACTGACATTCGAGGTTATTCTGATCGCATTATCGGTGTTTGCTGTTTTCATCACGCTCGGTGGTATGAAGGTTATCGGTTTTACCGATGTGATCCAGGTAAGCGTATTGATCATCGGCGGACTGGCTACTACTTATATTGCACTAACCGTAGTTAGTAAAGCCTTTGGATTTGGCGAAAATGCTATTGAGGGTTTCAACCAATTGGTAAAGAATGCTCCCGATCATTTTCATATGATATTTGCTAAACCAACCGCTGCTTCACCCCAACACCAGATAGATAATTACCTGACCATACCGGGTTTGCTCTCGTATGTCGCAGGCATCTGGATCATCAATTTGAATTATTGGGGCTGTAATCAATACATCACCCAACGGGCATTAGGTGCCGATTTGAAAACAGCACGTAAAGGAATCCTTTTTGCCGGCTTTTTAAAATTATTGATGCCGCTAATTGTAATGTTACCGGGCATTGCTGCTTATGTATTACATCAAAAAGGGATGTTGCATGCGGAAATGCTGGTGAATAGCAAACATGGCGAAGTAGTTTCTGACAATGCCTATTCTGCTATTTTAGGCTATCTTCCAAACGGTTTGATTGGTCTATCTCTGGCCGCACTTACGGCTGCTATCGTTGCTTCACTTGCCGGAAAAGCTAATAGTATCTCGACAATATTCACGCTTGATGTGTACAAAAAATACATCAAAAAGGATGCTGATGAAAAAAATATGGTGAGGATAGGCCGTATTACCATTATTGCTGCTTTGATCATTTCCATTGCCTTTACCTGGAATGATACGCTCGGGATCGGTGGTACCGGGGGCTTTACCTTTATCCAAAAATATACGGGTTTTATCAGTCCGGGAGTATTTGCAATGTTCCTTCTCGGTATGTTCTGGAAACGAACTACCGGAAATGCTGCAGTTGTAGGGGTATTGACCGGCTTCCTGTTATCGGTATTTTTTAATGAACTCGCTCCGAAATGGCTTGGTCATGAAACAATACTGTATACGGCTTATAAGAACGCTGATGGTGTTTATGAAATACCATTCCACATTTGTATGGGCCTGGCATTCTTCTTTACGATGGCTATCATGATCCTCATCAGCCTTGGTGGACCAAAGATCAATCCGAAAGCTTTTGCTTTGGACAAGAGCATGTTCAAATTACAACCTGGCATTATTGCTATGATCGTTATTACTTTGATGATCATTTCGTTGCTGTACGTCAGGTTCTGGTAGGTTCCTCAGCAAATCAATAAAAAAGCGCCCCGGAATATTCCTGGGCGCTTTTTTATTTGCGGGCGGGCATGCAATTTTTTTGGCTAAAGCCATTTATTGTTTTGCTATTGTCCGTTGGCTGAAGCCAACGGCAATATTTTACCAACCAGACTTACGAAGTTTTTAAAACTTCGAAGTCTATGCTGTTGCCGTGCAGTTGCTCACAATAAATATGCCCGGTGTATTTTCATGCAAATACCTCAAAAACAATTAATTACCAAACAGCACACGCACCACCGAAAACAACATCGCCCCAAAAACACTGTTTCGAAAAAACAGGGCTGAATATCAATACCTTACCATCTATCAATAATTACCGGCCGATTGAACACTTAAATAACTGATAATTAGATATTTAATGATGTCGCCCAATGGCTACCGTTAATTTTTGTTGTTTTAGCACTGTAAACATTTGATCATCAGTCTGTTGCAATAACCGGTCGAGCCTATGCCTTTGAACGGTTAAAATGCTGACTTTCATCCACTTAAAAAAATAGCTGAAACTGACCGGAAATCCGGGGGTCATATTTACGTGATAAATGCCTCTCCAACAGGCATTTTTTTTAATAAAACGATACTTTAAGCGTATTTTATTGAACGTTGCAAGCATTTCTTAGCGCTTGCCCGCAATTGCCTTTACCCACAATATATCTTCACCGATACCCATTGACCAATGACAAATGACAAATGACCACCTCCACAACCAACAAAAAACACCCTATATTAGGCTATTGAAATTGTAAACTTCGAATACCATGTTCAGTAACCTCGAACAAACTTTCCGTTGGTATGGCCCAACTGATCCTGTTACGCTGCAAGCCATCCGGCAAACGGGTGCAACCGGCATCGTAACAGCATTGCACCATATTCCGGCAGGCGATGTTTGGACCAGCGATGAGATCGCAAAGCGGAAAAATATGATCGGCGCAGCCGGCCTGCGGTGGTCGGTTGTTGAAAGCGTGAACGTTCACGAAAGCATCAAAACTGCCTCAAGCGACCGTGAGCAGTATGCCGAAAAATATATTGCCACTTTAAAGAACCTGGCTGCGCAGGACATCCGTATAGTCTGTTACAACTTTATGCCCGTGCTCGATTGGACACGCACGGATATAGATTTCCGGCTGGAAAATGGTGCCTCGGCACTACGCTTTCACGCACCTGCTTTAGCGGCGTTCGATCTTTATATCCTTGAACGCGAAGCTGCTTACCAGGAGTTCAGCAGTAAACAGCAGGCAGATGCCAAAGCGTACATTGACAGTTTAAGCAGGGATGAAAGGCAGCGACTCGTCAATAACATCATGGCCGGGCTGCCCGGAACAAAAGACGTATTAACGCTTGAGCAGTTCAAAACGCATCTTGAAAAATACAGGGGTATCGACGCTGCACAACTAAAGAAAAATTTAGCCTGGTTTCTGCAAACTGTAATCCCCGAAGCTGAAAAACTGGGCATCAGTTTATGCATCCACCCCGATGACCCACCCTTCCCAATCTTAGGTTTACCGCGTGTGGTGTCAAAGGAAGGGGATCTGCTGGATGTGATCAATGCCTGCCCCTCAAAAGCCAATGGTTTAACATTTTGTACCGGCTCGCTTGGCGCAAGAGGTGATAATGATCTGCCAGCCATGATCGACCGCCTTGGTCAGCATATCCATTTTCTGCACCTGCGTAATGTAAAACGCGAAGCTGACGGCAGCTTTTACGAAGACAACCACCTGGAAGGCAGTTCAGACATGTATGCCATTATGAAAAGTATCCTCGCCGAACAAAAACGGCGCTCCGATAGCGGGAGAACCGATATTGCTATCCCGATGCGGCCCGATCATGGTCATAAACTTTTGGACGATTTTAATTATGATACTTTTCCCGGCTATTCAGCAATTGGCAGGCTAAAAGGGCTGGCCGAATTGCGGGGACTTGAACGGGGTATCAAAAGCACATTATACCAATAAATATGAAAGCATTTCTGGACGATGATTTCCTATTAAATGGCAAAACTGCACAAAGGCTCTACCACGAGTTTGCTGCCGGCTTACCTATTATTGACTACCACTGCCACCTGCCACCGGATGAAATAGCAAAAGATATCAACTTCCGCAACCTTACCCATGCCTGGCTCGATGGCGATCATTATAAATGGCGGGCAATGCGCGCAAACGGCATCAATGAACACTTCGTGACGGGTAAGGCGACAGATGAAGAGAAATTTGCTAAATGGGCCGAAACCGTTCCCTACACTTTGCGCAATCCGCTGTACCATTGGACACACCTGGAATTGAAAAGGTATTTTGGCATAGACAAAATATTATCACCGGCAACGGCGACTGAGATCTATTCCGAAGCTTCAGCCAGGCTGCAAAGCGAGGAATATTCGGTCAGAAATCTGTTGCAAAAAATGAAGGTGGAAGTGGTGTGTACCACCGACGACCCGCTGGATTCATTGGAATATCATCAGCAACTTAAAACTGAAGGATTTGCCATCAGTATTTTGCCGGCTTTTCGGCCGGATAAAGCCATGCAGGTTGAAGATACCGTAGCATTGAATGCTTATATCAACAAGCTGCAAAACCTATCAGGCATAGCGATCGCTGATTTTGACACCTACCTCGATGCCCTTAAAGCCAGGCACGACTATTTCGCGTCCAAGGGCTGCAAGCTATCCGACCACGGACTGGAACACCTTTATGCCGAGGATTTTACGGAAACCGAGATCAATGCGATCTTTAAAAAGATAAGACATAATTACAGTCTGATGCCACTGGAGATATTGAAATTCAAATCGGCCATGTTGTATCATTTTGCGCTTTGGGATCATGCAATGGGCTGGGTACAGCAATTCCATATCGGCGCATTACGCAATAATAACACCCGTGCACTAAACAACCTCGGACCTGATACAGGCTGGGACTCTATCGGCGATTTCGGTCAGGCCAGGTCACTTTCCCGTTTCCTCAATAAATTGGATAAAGAGGATCGCCTCGCAAAAACTATCATCTACAACCTGAACCCGGCAGATAATGAGGTTATTGCTTCGATGATCGGAAATTTTAATGATGGTTCGGTGGCAGGTAAAGTGCAGTTTGGCTCGGCCTGGTGGTTTTTAGATCAGAAGGATGGAATGACCAAACAATTGAATGCATTGTCAAATATGGGCCTGCTCAGCCGTATGGTAGGCATGCTGACCGATTCGCGCAGCTTTTTATCTTTCCCAAGGCACGAGTATTTCAGACGCTTACTTTGTAACCTGTTCGGGGAAGATATTGACCGGGGCGAATTGCCGCATGATATCGGGTGGACAGGCAAGATCATCCGCGATATTTGTTATTATAATGCCAAAAACTATTTCGAATTTTAGGAGATGGCAGCGGCAATAAAGATCGACCCAATGGGTAAGGTGCTCACCTTTGGTGAACTGCTTTTACGCATATCACCCGACGAAGAAGGCCAATGGCTGCACAATAACCAATTGCCATTTTTTATTGCCGGTGCTGAATTAAATGTTGCCACTGCTTTGAACCTCTGGGGTATACCAGTTAGGTATCAAACTGCCTTGCCGGATAACGGACTGGCCAGACAGATCGTGTCTTTCGAAGAAAAACAGGGCATTGAAATGGTTGTCGATTACCGGGGTCAGCGGCTCGGGTTATACTTCCTGACCAAAGGGCGCGACCTCAAAAATGATGCGCTCATTTACGATCGTGCCTACTCTGCATTTTCGGAACTCAAACCGGGGATGATCGACTGGGAAAAGGCATTTGACGGCGTGAGCTGGTTTCATTTTAGTGCTATTTGTCCGGCGATCAGTCAGGATATTGCCAATGTTTGCGAAGAAGCCCTTAAAGTTGCTTCTGAAAAAAATATCACAGTTTCAATCGACCTTAATTACCGATCAAGACTCTGGAAATATGGCAAAGCGCCCGAAGTAATATTGCCTCCACTGGTTCAGTATTGCGATCTGGTAATGGGCAATATCTGGGCAGCCGAAACTATGCTTGGAATTCCTGTTTCAACAGGATTAACTGAATCGAGCCAAAAAAACAATTACCTCGAAGCGGCAAAAGAAACTTCCGAAGAAATCATCCGGCAATTTCCAAAATGTAAGGTTGTTGCCAACACATTCAGGTTTGATGCGAACGGGAATGCCAATTACTATGCGGCACTTTATACCAGTAACGTTCTCTATATTTCATCAGCATACAATGCAACACATATCATCAACAAGGTAGGTAGCGGTGATTGTTTTATGGCCGGATTGATCTATGGTTATTATCAAAATAAGGAGCCCGGTGAAATACTTGAATTTGCTACGGCAGCCGCCTTCAAAAAATTGTTTATCGAGGCAGATGTGACTAATTTGGGGGTTAAAGAAATATTAACGGATGGGGAGTCGGGAAGTACGGTGACGAAAATATAATTTGTATTGATCTAATGAAAAATAAAGAAACCATACTCAACAGCATTATTGATCAGGGCATGTTGCCTTTATTTTTTTATGAAGATGCTGAGGTAAGCCTTGAGGTAATACGTACACTTTATCGGGCTGGAGTTCGGGTGATGGAATATACTAACCGGGCAAAGGAGGCATTCGATAATTTTAAGATTCTGAAAGCTGCGGTTGAAATTGATATGCCCGACTTCTATTTCGGTGCCGGCACGATCATAACCAAAGCCGATGCGATAAGATTCACAGAAGCCGGTGCTGATTTTATTGTGGCGCCCAACCTAAATCCCGAGGTTGGCAATATAGTAAAGGACCTTGGAGGCTTGTGGATACCGGGTTGTATGACGCCAAGCGAAATTCACACGGCAAGAGAATATGATGCTGCATTGATCAAGTTGTTCCCTGCTAATGTATTGGGGCCCGGCTTCGTAACTGCCGTTTCAGACGTGTATCGGGGGCAATTATTTATGCCAACCGGTGGCGTGGAGTTAACTACCGAGAATATAAGCAGCTGGTTTAAAGCAGGTGTTTGCGCGGTAGGTATGGGCAGTAAATTGATCAGCAAAAAGGTATTGGACGAACATCTTTACGAGCAATTATATACTGATACCGTGAAGGCGCTTACTTTAGTGAAAAACGCAAAATCATGACCAGGTCAAATACCGGGAATTACCGTTGGGTAATATGTGCGCTGCTTTTTTTTGCCACAACTGTCAACTACCTGGACAGGGCGGTGATCAGTTTGCTAAAAAATACACTCACAAAAGACTTTCGTTGGAATGATGGCGACTACGCCAATATCGAGATTGCCTTTAAGATCGCTTATTCGCTGGGCTTATTGTTTGCAGGCCGGCTGATCGATCGGCTTGGAACAAAGCTCGGCTATCTTATGGCGACTTTTTTGTGGAGTGCATCTGCAGTTTTGCACGCCCTGGTCAATAGTACCTTTGGGTTTATTTTTGTGCGTTCGGCACTTGGGCTGAGTGAAGCCGGCAATTTTCCGGCTGCGATCAAAACAGTTGCGGAATGGTTCCCAAAAAAAGAAAGGGCTTTGGCAACCGGTATTTTTAATACCGGTGCAGGTGTAGGGCCGATTATTGCTCCCTTAACGGTACCGTTTATCGCTGCTGCCTGGGGTTGGAGGATGGCCTTTGTTATTACGGGATCGGTTGGCTTTATCTGGCTGATCCTTTGGTTGCGTTACTATGAGATACCTTCCCGCCAGAGACGGGTATCGGCGACTGAATTGGCTTATATCTACAGCGACGACGACGTCAAAAGCGATGATGAACAACCTTTGCCCGCCGTTGCCTGGCATCGGCTGCTGAGCTTCAGGCAAACATGGGCCTTTGCTATCGGCAAATTTTTGACCGATCCTATCTGGTGGTTTTATCTTTTCTGGCTACCCGATTTTTTGCAAAGTGAGTATAAATTAACACTAAAGGCCATCGCTGTGCCGGTTGCTGTCGTGTACCTGATTTCGATGGCCGGAAGTATATTTGGCGGTTACCTGCCCAAACGATTGATCGAAAGCGGATGGCCGGTGTTCAGGGCCAGAAAAACTTCCATGCTTATTTATGCTTTTGCCGTAGTACCGATCATCTTTGCCCAGGTTTTAGGTAGTATTAATATGTGGCTGGCGGTATTGATCATTGGCTTTGCAGCTGCAGCCCACCAGGCCTGGAGTGCCAATATCTTTACAACCGCATCTGATATGTTCCCGAAACATACTGTCGGCGCTGTTACCGGCCTCGGTGGCATGGCCGGATCGGTAGGAGGTGTATTTTTGTCGCTCATTGTGCAAAAGGACATGTTCGTGCATTACAGGGCTATACATCATATCGAGGTAGCCTATTACATCATGTTTTTTGTTTGCGGGAGTGCTTACCTGTTGGGCTGGTGTATCATGCATTTACTGGTACCCAGAATGAAGCCCGTGCAGATCTAAGATCCAACACGACTGCTTGGTTGATGCTTGACAGGGAAGTTTACAGAATTTGCAATAAAACAAAGCTCGCTTGCTTTATGGTGAAGCTGGTCGGCTTTTTCCATCATTGCTTCTTCCTTTACCGTTACCACCGGATTGAGCACCACTTCGGTAAAACGACCACCGCCATCAGGCGTCTCAGCCATGGTTCCTGTAGCATTATCAAAATAGTCTGTTACAACCACACCATTTAAAACACAAACATGCAGGTAAGATAACATGTGGCAGGTAGACAAAGCTGCCACTAAAAATTCCTCAGGGTTATAAAGTGTCGGATCGCCCCGAAAAGCCGGATCGGATGAGCCCGAAATTTCAACCTTATTTTCAACTTTGATGGTATGTTCCCTGCCGTAAGACCGGTAATCGCTGGTGCCGGTACCGCGATTTCCGGTCCACTTTACCGTTAAACGATATTGATGTGCTTTACTCATAGCCAAAATTAGGTATATTTTGTATTAAATGGCTGAATAACCCTATAGGAATCACCCTATTAGGGTGAGGTAATTATTTTTTAAATAAACGTTATTTGATAGTACATTTAGTAGATCAGGAATTTGGCGCAACCAGTTAACATAGCAAGCCGATTTTGTACACCGCTTTTATGCCGGGTGTTTGGCTTACTATTATTGCTATTTGCTGTCCTTAACGTTTGCGAGGCCCAAAAATACACCTTCACTCATTACGATATTGAAGACGGCCTGATCGAATCTCAGGTAAATAACCTAACGCTCGACCATGAGCATCGACTCTGGGTAGCAACCTTTGGAGGTGCATGCCGTTTTGATGGTAAAGATTTTATCTCCTATACCCGGCAGAACGGGCTTCCGACCAACTTTGTTAACTATGTATTTACTGATAAAGACGACAACCAATGGCTCGGAACCCAAAGTGGATTGGTAAAAGTTGTCAATAAAAAGCTGATCAATATTAAACTGCCTGATAGCCTAGATAATCGTAGAGTTCGCAACATCGTTCAGGATGGGAGCGGAAATATTTGGGCCGGCATAGGTGGGCGCTTATTTAGAATTATAGGCGATACGGTAAAACTGCAATGGGTGCAGGATACGATCAAAAATGCTGTTACAAGTATTGCTACCGACAAAGCCGGGCGGCTTTATGCTTCTATTTTCAAAAAGGGCCTTTATTATTTTGAACGAGGAAAATGGAACATCATAGCGCAATACCCGAACGTAAAGCAATCATTTTACGTAGCACACATTTTTTTCGACCGGGTTGACGAGCGAAAAATCTACCTGCAAACCTATACTGCTATCTATACAGTTGCTAATGGGCACCTGCAACCTTTTGAGGCCAAAGCGATGGCAGCTATAGCGCTTAACTCCTATTTGTTGAGTACCGCTTTGGATGCTGACGATAATTTGTGGATCGGGACCACCATCGGGGCTTATTTTATCAAAAATCATCAGATAACCCATTTTACTGCGATCAATGGTTTAACAGATAATTCAATAGCCGATGTTTATAATGACACCGATAATAATCTATGGTTTGCCACGCAGGGAAATGGACTGTACAAATATGAGGGTCGGCGCTTTGTGATGCTCGACCGCTCGCAGGGGCTGCCGTTGAACCAGGTGGTGATGGCCATCAGTCGGGATAAAAAGGGAGATATTTTATTAGGAATGTATGGCGGGGGGCTAATGAAATATAATGGCAAGAAACTTTCAATATTTGATCTGCAACAAAAGGATCCCGATCTGAAACGAATTCAGCGTCTATATACCGACAGTAAAGGCACCTTATGGATTGGTACCTACAATGGGTTATGGAGCTATAAAAATGGCATAGCCCATCGAATAAAGGGTTTAAACTACGCAGTGAACGGGATCGCCGAAGGCAGCGATGGTACGCTTTGGCTCACAACAGCGGGAGGGTGCTTTTATATCGACAAAGGTATACCCCGGCGAATTGCCAATTTTTACCGCTATCTGTATTCGATAGTGACCCTGGGGCATGACTCGGTGATCGTAGGCACCAACGATGGAATTGCGCTGCTCGTAAAAAAAAATCTGGTAAAACAGTTCAAGATGAATCCCTTACGGACATCGGCAGTTTTTTGCATCCTCAAATATAAAAGTGAACTCATTTTTGGGACGGACGATAGGGGTGTTTTTACCTGGAACCGGATTACAGGCCAATCCAACAACTATAGCTTGAAGGATGGCCTGAACTCAAATACCATCTATAGCCTGGTGGCGGATAATAATGGCGTCATTTGGGCAGGTACCGGCCGTGGTGTTAACCGGCTGTTGTTTAATAAAGAAAAGAGTCTTTTTGTGGTGGCTGGAAACGATAGTCCCCGTTCACTTATCCTTGAATCAAACCAAAATGCAGCAATGTATGCTGACCATAAGGTATGGATCGGCACAACCAAGGGTGCCGTTATATATAATACCGACCTAAAGCAAAGCGGAGCGAGTTCGCCACATGTCATCATACAATCGGCACGGCTGGTTCCTCAATTAGGGTCGTCCAATGGTTGGGATAATAGCCAGGAGCTCAATGAAGGTGTTCAACTTTCGCACAACCAAAACCACCTGGCTATTTGGTTTCGCGGGGTCGACCTGAGTAATCCTAATGCGATCAGTTTCCGATATAAGCTCCGGGGGCTTGACAGCGCCTATTCAGCACCGGTGACGAATGATGTGGTCGATTATCCTTCGTTGCCGCCGGGTAATTATACTTTTGAGGTGAAAGCATTCAGCGCCGCCGGCACACCGTCAGAAAATACAGCAAGCTTTTCATTTTCTATCACACCTCCATTTTACCAAACTACTCCCTTCCGTCTGGCTGCAATACTTTGTTTTATCCTTCTTGGTTTTATCATTCAAAACTACCTGTATTGGCGCAAAATAAAACGACAAAAAATCATCGAAACCACCAAACGCGCTGAAAGCCTTAGGATAAGGCAGCAAACTGCAGAGGATTTTCATGACGAATTGGGAAATAAACTCACGCGAATTACGGTCCTTTCCGAAATACTGGGTACCAAAATGACCCCAGATCAGGCCGATCAGAAGAATTTGCTGGAACAGATCAGACTAAATGCATCTTCACTGTATAACGGAACCAAAGACATACTGTGGGCCCTTGATCCCAAAAGCGACAACCTGTACGAAATACTAAACCATATTAAAGATTTCGGCAACGAATTATTTCTGGATACAGCCGTAGAATTTGAATTTCAGGAGCTCGACGATTCGCTCAACGCGGTAAAATTGCCATTAGAGTACAGTCGCAATATCCCAATGATATTTAAAGAATTGCTCAACAATGTATTAAAACATGCTCAGGCAACGAGAGTAACTTTAAAGCTCGATCATGTTGAAAAAACGGAAATCGAATTAACATTGAGTGATAACGGATGTGGCTATTTGCAAAACGGATCATTTAAGGGGCAGGGTATCAAAAATATCATTACCAGAACCCGGCGGATCGGAGGCAATATTGATATCAAATCCGACCTGGGCAAAGGCACTTTTGTAACACTAAAACTGAGCCTTGCAGGGGGAATAAAAGTTTAAATTTGGCATTATGGGAAAAGACATCAGGATCGTAGTTATCGAAGACGATCAGATCATTCGCGAAGGCTATTCAATTCTGATCGGACAAACAGAAGGCTACACGGTTGTCAATGCTTATGATTCTTTCGATAATGCGGCAAAAAGCATTTGCGAGGATAACCCAGACGTAATTCTCCTTGATATTGAGCTGCCCGGCACCAACGGTATTGAAGCTATACCTCGTCTGAAACGCATGCTTCCCCATGCTTATATCCTGATCCTTACCGTATACGAATCTGAGAAAAATATTTTTGAAGCATTAGCGAATGGCGCTTCGGGCTATCTTACAAAAAATACACCGGCTGCCCGAATTGTTGATTCTATAAGAGAGGTAAAAGACGGTGGCGGCCCCATGAGTGTAAACATAGCACGCATGGTCATCAAATCTTTTCAACGCAACCAGGAGTCACCCTTATCAAAACGAGAAACACAGATATTGGAACAGATAGCAGATGGCAAAAGCCGCAGTCAAATTGCCCGGGATCTATTCATCGACCTCGAAACTGTACGCAGCCACATCAAAAACATTTACCTCAAGCTCGATGTAAATTCGAGAGCGGATGCTATCAAAGCCGCAAAAGATAACAGGTTAATTTGATTAACCTGCTGCCTATACCCGAAACAAGGCTTTCTGTTTTATTTTCAAAATCCCCCCAATAGGGTGATTGGCCGCCACACACCGCTCAGTATCTTTATAATCAGCAGCATACAACATCGCAGCATGATGAATGAGACCAGGATATTGAGCAACAACAACCGGCTTTTCAGCGGTAGATTACAGGCAGCGGGACCTCAGATCGCACAGCGTTTTTCCCTCCGTTTTGTGTTTGGTGGAACTGAGCTTTGTAAAATTGGACGTCGCTTCTTAGGTATCCAAAATGATACCTTCATGGTTTTGAATGCCGGTACAAATTTTATAAGTACTTTGGATGAAGGCGCCCGCATCCTTGTAATTGAGTTTGACGCAGATTATTTGAACTGTTTTCTTTCAATTCATCAAGAGTCTGAAACCATATTCGTTGACGAGACATCTTTGATACCATCATTGGCTGAAACAATCTACCCATTTAAAATGGAAGTGAAAAATGCTGTTTTACGTCTTAAAGCGTATTTAGACGAAGGTGGCGATAATGAAGATCAATTGAACGAATACGTCGAACGTTGCCTCGCCGCTTATTACAATGTGTACAGGGACGAGATATTGGAAAAAGCCAAAAACCTGAATTTCCTGCATTATAGCACACGTTTGGAAATACTAAGGCGACTAAATCTTGCTAAAGAATACCTTTATGCTAACTCAAGCAGTAACCTTAGTCTTGAGGGCATCGCCGATCATGCCTGTTTATCAGTCAACCACTTGCTACGCACTTTTAAGTTAGCATATAATGAGTCGCCGCACCAGTATCTTATCCAACTGAGGTTGCAACGAGCACAGTTGCTACTGACAAAAACAGAATATCCTATTTATACCATTGTCAATATGGTCGGTTTCAAATGTACCAGCTCGTTTATCAGACTATTTCGCACCCGTTATAAAACCACGCCGCTTAAATACAGAAACGTTCTGGCTGCCTGAAATTTCAAGCTTCAAATTTTACTTTTCTTCGATTGTGTAATTCGGCATTCTTCCTATATTTGCGCCCACGCCAAAGAGGCTTAATGCACGGCGGTTGGCGCATGGCTAAAAAACCATTATTGTGTACCGACTACCAAATGCCTTTCAAAAGGCCCGTTCGTCTAGGGGTTAGGACGCAAGATTTTCATTCTTGAAACAGGGGTTCGATTCCCCTACGGGCTACTGAACATCAAAAAAGCCTTCAGCAATATTGCTGAAGGCTTTTTTGTTTGGATGATTTTGAGGGTGATACATTCTAGTAACCTTTTATCCATCGACATCCTGATCGATGTCCTTTTTGATGTGGCAATTTGATAATTTACTCATTTGCTGCTTTTCTCATTCTCCGGCATTTAATTCCCCATTTCACCCTCTCAATTTGGGTGGCACTTTCGGCTTCAAGTTCCAGAAAATGGAATTTTATGCCATAAATTGTAATGCCAACTCTGAAGCAACTATTTGCTTAAAAAGAAAATAGTTGAAAAAATCCGCTTTCTATTGTCAATTAAGCCTTTTCTGATAATTGCGCTATCAAAACAGGTGGCTTTGGTTGATTTGGCAGGCTTTTTGAAATTGTCTGTAGCCGAACCGGTTGATTACCAGTGAAATCAATGGCCAAATATTTGTCTGCTAAATGGTGAGGTATTTTGTTAATGTTTTGCCTAAAATAATGAAAGTGTGTGTGGTCTGCGAAGGCCCGATAGGATTAAAATTAAAGTTGAATGACCATGTTAAACCTTAAACATCTAAAAGAACAAGCGAAACCAGCGTCTTTTGAAACATTGAGCCTGTACAATTCGTATAGAACCTGTTTTCCTACGGAGAAACGAATGCTAAACAACTATTTTATGGGCAGGTTAACAACCTCTGTTCAATACTTATGCTCTGTCTTTTGCCCCTGGTTATTCACTAATACCAACGGAAACAAACAATCTCGTTTAAAAAGTCCCTCAGATTTAAAATTAGAAAACGTTGAAAATCAATTGCTTGGAATTTGCTATTTAAAGCAAATTCATGATTCGGTCAATGTTCTTGCTAAAATTTCAGTACATCCAATTAGCCAGCAATTCCGGTCGGACGCCGTAAAGCAAGGCAATGTTTTCACTTCTGATCAATATTGAGTATGAAAGGTGCGCTATTCCTATATCACAAGTTTGCAAAGCCGATAACCCTGTTATTCGCGTTTGTTGCTCTTTTTTTATGTTGCTCCACAACCGCTTACGCCATCCACGTGTCGGGTGCCACCTATGGCGGACAAACCGGAACAGCTACCTTTGGAACTGTCAGTTCGGTAACCTATACTATTACGCTTGGAGAAACTGGTGCAGCAGCTCCTGTCGCAGACGGTATTACGTTGGCATGGACTACCACACCTGCCGGTGCAACCTGGAATTTTACTTCTGCTACCGAGGTCCCTATCACAGGCGGAACAACTTTAACGCCGACTTTTTTACCAAGCGGCACCAATAACTCTACTATTACATTTACTGTAACAACGTCCGCTACGACGCCTGCGGGCACCTACCCATTTACAATTAAAATTAAAGATAACAACACCGGGGGAGGAGGTACTTTCACAAGTGCGACAATTAACCTGGTTATCGGTGCTGCCGTAGCCCCTACAATTAGTTATGTGGGTTCGCCTTATACTTATTATACAGGTCTGGGTATTTCCAGTTTAACTCCAACGGTTACAGGAAGCCCTACTAGCTATTCGATATCACCTGCTTTGCCAACTGGTTTGTCTTTCAGTACTACTACAGGTGTTATTTCAGGTACACCATCTGCTGTAACCGCGGCCGCTAATTATACCATCACTGCTACAAATGGCGGTGGTAATGGAACTACAACTATCAATATCAAAGTATTAGCATCCACTTTCAGCTACACAGGTACTCCTTTCACCTATTACGCTGGTACAGCAATCGCTACTGCGTCTCCAACCGTGGTCGGTGGTACGCCTTCCAGCTACTCCGTGAGCCCTGTTTTGCCCACTGGATTGACACTAAATACAACCAATGGTCAAATCACAGGAACTCCAACATCTGCCGTTGCATTAGGAAGTTATACCATAACGGCCAACTATTCTTCCGGCCCTGCTGCTACAACTTCAGTTAATATTACGGTTCTGTCCCCTACCATTAGTTATACAGGTTCACCATATACCTACACAACAGGTATTGCTATTTCAAGTTTGACACCGGCAGTAACCGGAACCCCGAGTAGTTATTCTATCAGCACACCGCTACCTACCGGTCTTTCTTTCAATACATCTACCGGAGTAATATCTGGTACACCGACTGCGATATCTGCCTCTACAGCATATACTATAACTGCCAATTACGCAAGCGGAATTACCGCTACTACTGCTATTAATATTACGGTAAATCCTCCGGCACCAGTAATCAGCTATACCGGCTCGCCTTTTACCTATACAACTGGTATTGCTATTTCCAATCTTACACCAGCAAATACAGGCGGTGCCGCAACAAGCTGGTCTATTAGCCCTGCGTTACCTGCAGGTTTATCATTTGATACAACTACAGGTATTATTTCGGGCACACCTACGGCAACTTCGACTCAAACAACTTATACTGTTACAGCAACCAACGCCGGCGGTTCTGGCATAACGACCATTAAAATCACTGTCAATCCACCTGTACCGGTTATCAGCTATAGTCCATCAACAAATGTTTATGTCGAACTTACTGCTATTTCGGCGTTATCCCCAACTAATACTGGTGGTGCCGTAGCGACCTGGTCGATCAGCCCCGGCTTGCCATTAGGGTTAAGTTTTAGTACAACGACAGGTGTGATCTCTGGTACTCCATTGGCTGTATCGGCCATGACGACCTATACCGTTACCGCCACGAATGCTGGTGGCAGCGCAACTACCACGGTAAAACTGGAAGTGGATCTGCTTGCTCCGACGATCGTTTATACACCAGCCACGAATACTTATACCGTTGCGCAGGCAATAGCAACCTGGACACCTACGGTTTTAACCGGTACACCAACCAGTTATAGTATCAGTCCGGGACTACCAGCAGGCTTGTCATTTAACACCAGTACTGGTGCTATCACTGGCACACCTACTGCTACGTCGCCTACGACCACCTACACTGTTACTGCAAGCAATGCAGGCGGCAGCGGCTCAACAAGTATAACCATTACTTGTAATAACCCGGCTCCGCCAGTGATCAGCTATACACCTGCAGCTAATATCTATACTACCGGAGTTGCGATCAGCACCTGGACCCCATCGAACACCGGTGGTGCAGTTGTGAGCTACAGTATCAGCCCCACTTTGCCAGCAGGTTTGTCATTTAACACAAGCACCGGTGCTATTACTGGTACGCCAACTGTGATAACTACGATTACTTCGTACACGGTTACCGCCACCAATGCAGGCGGCACCGGCAGCACATCTATCAATATTACTGTTAATCCACCAGCGCCTGTTATCAGCTATACTCCTTCATCTAATACATACGTAGCAGGTATAGCCATCGCTACCTGGACACCAAATAACACGGGAGGTGCAGCAGTTACCTGGTCGGTCAGCCCTGCATTGCCAACCGGTTTAACGTTTAATACTTCTACCGGCGCAATTACCGGCACACCTACAGTTATCACGGCCTCGGCCAGTTATACTGTAACCGCCACCAATGCCGGCGGTAGCGGAACTACTTCGATAACCATCGTGGTGAATCCACCTGCACCGATCATCAGTTATACACCCGTTTCTAATACCTATGTTGTAGGTACTGCAATCACAACATGGTCGCCGACCAATACCGGAGGTGCTGCAACCACCTGGTCAGTTAGCCCATCGTTACCTGCCGGATTAACATTAAATACAACAACAGGCGTTATTACGGGCACGCCAACCGCGGTTGCTGCTACCGCTACTTACACTGTAACT
>Ga0164297_10000700_pt1 | contig 39941 bp, 39 predicted proteins | sample GEODES058metaG_FD_113539 | JGI IMG/M metagenome (GOLD analysis project Ga0164297, IMG submission 113539) | Dystrophic lake water microbial communities from Trout Bog Lake, Wisconsin, USA - GEODES058 metaG | ecosystem: Environmental > Aquatic > Freshwater > Lake | place: USA: Trout Bog Lake... | reverse complement strand
AGCTGACGTTGATGTGTCACGCGCCATGAATTCCATGCTGAAGAGACAAGATCAATTTCGCCGCGCTCCAACGCAACAGAATATTCATTTGCGCCGGGATAACCGCAAATCATTTTATATTTAAATCCACCAAGCACTTTGAGCAAAGCAGGATATTGATAGCTCTGTGCTGTCGTGCCAGTGCAGCCGACAATCGTTTCAAGCCGCTTCATATCCTCTGGCGTTTTGGATGGAGAATTTTTGCGCCTCACAAATGCGGTGTTCACAGGCGCAAAAGAGCCGATATAGCGCATCTCCTCCACTTTCCATTTGCCGACATCTGGCTCCAGCACTTGAGTATTGCCGATTGTTTCAGGCAAAACAGCCAGCACAGTTCCATCCCGTGGTGCTTGTGCATATAGATAACTTGTTGCGAGCAAACCACCGCCACCAGGTTTATTCTCAACAATTACAGCTTTGGCCTGTGGTAAATAAACGCGGAGCATATCTGCCGCGAGGCGTGCATAAAAATCATAAGAGCCACCAGGGGGATGGCCTACGAGAACACGCACTGTTTTATCGCGGAAAAATTCCCCTTGATCAATATTTTGCGCATGGGCCTGAGTTAAGCCACATAAGCAGATCAGAGCCGATGTGATAAGCTGTCGCTTGCTGAGATGAGAGAGCATAACTATCTCCGCTGTGGTTAATTGATGATGCTATGGGCTTCGGCAAATAATTCATCAACAGAGAAACGTGTTGGAATTATTTTTTGTTCATAGGCAAGCTGAATAACCAACTCCAAGGAAGGTATGATTGTTTCATAGCCAATGGGGCGCATATCAAGTGCGCCTGCAGCAGGAGAAGGTGCTTGTGATTTGGCATCGACAAACATGCGATAGACCTCACGCACGAGATCAGGGCGCGAGCGAAGCAGATCACGTTTGACAACCAACATGTGATTAATAGGTAACAAGCCCGTTGCATCATGCCATGCCCGACCGGCCTGAGCAGCATTAGGTATCACAGCTCTAATTTTGGGGTCATCAGGCAAATCATTACCCAAAATGGCAGCATCAATTTCGCCATCCATAAGCATAGGTAAGAGTTTCTTAGGGCCTGTTGCGCGCGTGACAAAAGATGGCTCACTATATTCAGCCAGATGTGCATCTTCAAAAGTGATCCATTTAATCTTCTCGAGATCAATATGATGCTCTTGTGAGAGAATGTTGCGAACCCATGCGCCAGTTGTCTGTGTATATGCGCGCACGCCTATCTTTCTGCCAATGAGTTGATGGGGCGCTAATTCTTTATTGAAGTCTGTATTATAAACTAAGCAGCCATGTTGAAAACGTGATGCAAGAACCACAGGCAATAATACAATTGGCTTTTTATAAACATGGGCTTGTAAATATGTGAAGACAGCCATTTCACTCACATCAAATTTTTGCTCACGCGCCATGGGCTTGAACGCATTGTGAATGGGCTCAATTTCATGAATGTCAAAATTAAGAAGTGATGAGGAGACGCTGCCGTCAAACAGAGCTTGTGTGGTTGCATAGCGTTTGAGGGCAAGAGAAAGTTGTGTGCTCATTGTTAACTCACGCAAGTGATGGATAGAGTGACAGGGCTGTGCCGGCGAGAATATTGGCTTGATCAGCGCGTCCTAGACAGGCCAGAACATGCAATGTCTCATCAACAATATTCTCGAGCGTATCATTATGTGCTGGGAAATTTGATCCCCACATAATGCGATGTGAGCCAAAAGCTTCAACCAATTGAGGCATGAAGGTTTCAGCCGTGGCTTTGCCCGCCTGACAATGTTCAACAGTGCGGCTTGTGAGCTTGAGATAGACGTTTTTATAAGCAGCTAAATCCCATAAGCTCTGCGCTTGCGCATAGGGAGGGCCATCGTTGATGACGGGGCGCGCAAGGTGATCAAGTAAAAAATTGGTATCAGGGAAACGCTTAATGAGCGTCAATAAGAGTGGAATGCCCTGAGCTGTCATTTGCATGGCAACAGGTAATTTCATCGCGCCAGCCTTTTCCCAGACGGGGAAAGCACGCTCATCATCAAGCCATGTTTGTTGCCCGGGCATGGTGCTGCCTGTCGTAAATACACGCATGCCCGTCATGCCTTTTGACGCCCAAGACTCCATATTGTTTATCGCAGCGGGATCAAGCGGGTCGACTGAAAATACACCTGTAAATCGCTTGGGGTAATGAATAAGGGAGTCCGCAAGATAAGATGAATCATGCCCATAGGCTGTCGACGCCTGAACAACGGCGGCTTTTGTCACGCCAGCCTGATCCATAGCTGCAATTAATTGCTGAGGTGTTGTGGGGCGCTCCGAAGACCAATCTGACTGCGTGCCACCCAAGGGCGCGAGCGGGTAGGCCACACGATCCGGTGATACGACATGGCAATGGACATCAATCATCTCTAAGCCAGTTTTATTGGCCATAATCTTCTCCTTAGTGTTTCAACCCTATTTTTGTCGATTTAAGCATTAAATGACCGAGATAGATTTATTAAATCGACATTCGTTGATATAAGTTTTTGCTTATTTCAATCTGAGGTGGATTTTATGGGCGGGCATCTAACCACTTTCCATATCAGTTTTCGCCGTATTCGCGCCTTTACGGAAGTGGCGCGGGTTCAGTCTCTGTCTTCGGCCGCTCATGCTCTGCGGTTAAGCCAGCCAGCGCTGAGCCAGTCGATTTCGCACCTCGAACAGCAATTGGATATTAAATTATTTGATCGCCAATCCGAGGGAAGCTTTCTCACATCTGCAGGGCTTATCTTTCAGCGTCGTACGGAACGTTTTTTTGCACAAATCGCTGAAGCCGTCTCGCATAGTCGCGCAGACAAGATCGAGAGCGCAGATGTGGCGGCTGTCATCAATAAATTAAGTTATGCTCATATTCGCAGTATTTTGGCGATTTGGCGGTGTGGTCATTTTCGCGCCGCTGCGCTTCATCTTTCAATATCTCAAGCCAGTTTGCAAAGAGCGGCACGCCAATTGGAATTAGTCATGGGGGTGCCCTTATACCGCCGCTCCGCTTCAGGGCTTGGTGTGAATGAGCGAGGCGAATTCTTTGCGCGGCGGTGTGCATTAGCTCTTGCTGAAATTGAAGCAGGCCGACAGGAAATAAATGCAGCGCAGCATCAAAATGCACACATACGCATTGGTATTTTGCCACTTGCGCCCCGTATGATCTTGGCTCAGGCAATGCATATGTCGCATGAGCTGAACGGCATGGTAGAAATTATTGATGGCTCATATGAGCAATTAGCCGTGCTGCTCAATGATGGTGCGCTTGATGTGCTTGTTGGCGCTTTGCGCTCTCCCTCATCTTATGATGATTTGACGCAGGAGCCCTTATTTGAAGATCCTTATGTGATTGTGTCTCGTCCTGATCATCCCCTCTTTCACCAGTCCGTATTGGCAATGTCAGATATTGCGGATTATCAGTGGATTTTACCACCACAGGGATTGCCGCGTCGTTTTGTTCTTGATGACTGGTTTAAATTACATGCGCTGATGCCCCAAGGCATATTTGAGACAAGTTGTTTGCTAACGATTGCGGCACTTTTGTCCAAAAGTGATGATTTATCGATTTTGTCGCGGAGTTATGTTGAGCTTGATGGGGCATCTCATTTGCGAGCACTCGATCAGATTTCAATACCCCATAAGCCGCGTTTGGTGGGGCTCACATATCGCCACAATTGGCTGCCGACTCCATTTCAAGCTGATGTTATGGCGCATTTGCGCGCAAGCGCTTCAGTCTTTGATCGTCATAAAGCTGCTTAATGCTGTGATGCAATATAAGATTATACTTTACTAATCTAAAATTAGTATCAAAATCAGGATAAAATTAAAGGGAGGATCAGATGATGCGGCAGCTGTGGCTGTTGGCTCTGCCAATTTATATTTTATCTGCACAAGTGCATGCCCAATCAGCACTGACGCCACGACAGCAAGAAGGTCAGAAGATTCTAATGACATCTTGTGGTCTGTGCCATGAAAAGCCAGATATTTTAAATCCTGCTGTAGCACCTCATCTCAGCCGTTCCACATTAGGTGGACATGTTGATGACATCATTGCTTACATTAAGACAGGCTCAAATGTCATGCCGAGCTTCAAATATATGTATAATGATGAGCAATTACGCAGCGTTGCAGACTATATCATCTCACGTCCCGATGAAGCGGCTGAGGGACATAAAGCAAACGATAAGAAATAAGTGGGAGCAGACTTATGTTATCTCTGAGCTCTAAAGTAAAATTATTATATGCACCTCTGTATATTCTATCTTGTCTCATCGCGCATCAGGCCTTGGCAAAAGACATATTAATTGCCGGACATGTCAAAAATACCAAAGGCCGTCCAATCATTGGGGCAACTATTTCGCTCAAGCAGGATGGGTCCAATATTACGACCACTGTTTTTGCTGATGAGAATGGTGAGTTTATTTTTCCTCCTTTAAGCGATGGCGCTTATCACCTGTGGGCGCAAGGATGGATTTATCAAACTAAGAAAATAGATTTTGTTGCATCTGAAAATCACCTTGAAACAATTGTTCTTGATAACAAAACAGGTGATGTCGCGCGTCAATTACCTGGCGATATTTTATTGGCCGCTTTACCAGAGCGGACCAAAGATGAAGCGCGAATGAAAAATTTGATCAGCAAAAATTGCACAGGCTGTCATTCCGCAAGCTTCCCCTTGCAACATCGCTTCGACAAAGATGGCTGGACTAAAATCTTGACACATATGAGCAAGATTAATCTCGTCGGGATTTACAATGCTAATCGGAAGAATGGCACGATTGAAAGTCATATGGATGAATTGGCTGCTTATCTGGCTAAAGCACGGGGTCCAGAGCCCAGCGCAATGGATTTCTCGCATATGCGTTCACCACCGCGCGGTGAAGCAGCGCGTGTTGTATTTAGGGAATATGATGTTCCCGTCGATACATCAGAGCCGCAAGATTATATTTATAACCCCAATGATGGGCGTGATTGGAGCTATGGCACGCCGTCTAAATTTTTTGGTCATGTTGGTGTGCATGATGCGCAGGCCGACTTTTATGGTCATGTCTGGTTCACCCATGCTGATTCCAGCCGTACATTAACCATCGGGCAGATGAGTGAAAAAACAGGCGCATATAAAGGCTTTAAATTTGATGAGCCACAAGGTTACGCCTCGCAAGCTCATGGCATGACACGCGATCAAGATGGCGTAATCTGGTTTAATTCACGCCCCGCAGGTCAAAAAGGTGTGCGCCCTGGTTTGGGCCGCATGGATCCGAAGACCGAACAAATGTCCTTATTTATTCCACCGGACTCCATGTCATCGACATCAGGCACAATTGATGTTGATAGTGATCACAAGGTCTGGGTGACCGCACCTGATGGGGCATTGAGGTTTGATCCGATCACGCAAACATTTAAAGATTACAAGTCGCCAACGTATAAAACAGCTACAGGCATTGTCAGTGTTTATGGTCTTGCAGGTGATCGCAATGGCAATGGATGGTGGCTTGGGATGAACCAAGACATTGTCAATTATTCCGATATCAAAACGCAAACTGCCCATGAATTCCGCTTGCCTGCTGATCCCACATCATTGGCTTTGCAGACAGATCAAGAAAAGGAATATTACAAAAGCTTTACGCCACCTGATTTTAACACGCCATTACCATGGGCGCAGGGCGCACGCCGAATGGGTGCAGATCACAATGGCCATCTCGTATGGATTGGTGATGGGTTTTCAGGAAATTACGCCCGTGTTGATATTAACACTAAGGCCTATAGTTTTGTGCCTACACCGAGCCCGATATCTTTGCAGCCTTATGCGGTGGCAATTGATAGGCATCATGATGTCTGGACAAATTTTTGGAGCACGGACGCCATTGGCAGATATGATGATAAGACGAAGAAATGGACAGTCTTTGATTTGCCAACACGCGGAACGGAGTCGCGTTATATATCAGTGCTTGAACAGGCAGAGGGCATGAAAGTGATCATTCCCTATTATCGGACGCGTAAAGTCGCAGTTATGACATTTCGCAATCAAGCTGAGATCATAAAACTGAAACATGAATTTAAGACGAAAATATCTGATGCGCGCATGCCGCAGAACTAATCCAAAGAAGAAAGGCCGCAGTTGATCTGCGGCCTTTCCGTGATTAATTGCGTATATCTTGCAAGAACCATTCTGTCGGTATTTCCTTAACCTTGATACCAGCGGCCTTGACGGCTTCATACAAACGGCCCGCAACGGCGTAAAATTGCGCGCCTTGTAAATTACCGCGCTCTGACCATGTGATCTGATCATCTGATGTGCGCCCTTTAGCTGCACCCGTGACAAGATCATGTAAGCTTACGCGCTTTTCGGGCAACATAATGCCATGCCCTTTTTTCTTATGCCGTCCATCGCCAAATTTATTTTGATCGGGGCGTGCTTCAAATCCTATATATTCGGCGTCATGTGGAAATTCATCATGCCCAATTGGTTTAGGTGTGTCACCAAATCTTAAATAAACATCGACACGATCAATGCTGACTTGGTCAGGAATGCCGCTGCCACCGATGTTAACGATATGTGTGCCCTTCTCAAGCAATGAGCCGTCAAGAACGGGTATGGCCGAATCGGTTAGGGCCGCAACGACATCAGCGCCGCGATAGACCTGTTCGGGCGCATCGCAAATCTGCACTTCAATATTATAGAGGCGTGATATTTCATGGGCAAAAGCGTCTCTGTTTGCTTTTGTAGGAGAGAAGACCTGCACTTTTTTAAAATTACGGACTTTGGTAAAGGCCGCCATATGTGTTCGCGCCATGCCACCCGAGCCTAATATGCCGATGACTTCCGCATCTTTACGCGCCATATATTTAACACCAATGCCACCATCCGCACCAACACGCATATGCTGTAAATGGCCATCATTGATAAAGGCGAGGGGCTCACCATTTTCAATTGAAGTCAGAAGAATAAGTCCGCAATACAGACCAGGACGAGAGCAATATTTTTCTTGTGTTGTGACGCCCTGATAATGGGATTCATAGATAATGTCTGATTTCATACGAATAGCAAAATAGCCCTTCGTCGATCCACCTTCCATTGTGCCCCATTGGTAATTTCGGGTTGGATCGCTTGTGGGAATGCGTATATCAATGCGCGGACGACACACCGCATCCCCGCGCGCAAGCGCTAGATAAGATTCCTCCAACGCATCTAATGTCATGTCCATGGTGAGATATTTTTTTGCGTCATCATTGTTTATGAACAATGTCATTGATGTCGTCCTCCCTAACGTCCCATTGCTTTTTGTGTGAGATGAACAATATCAGGCGATGTTTTATAGGCATCTGCTATAATATGTTCGATGTGATCAGGCGCAATATAATGCACATGAAGACCAATTTTATCTGCTTCTTGAATAAGTACGGGATCGTGCAGCGCAGCTGCAAAGGCGGCGCGTAGCAAAATTATTTTATCTTGCGGCACATGTGGCGGCAGAATATATGGACGGCCAATTTGTTGCCGTTTCAAAAACAGGGCTAATACTTCCCTTTGCGCATCGGTTTGCGCCACATCAATCATAGAGGCGGCCGCAATTGAGGGATCGGGATCGAGCGAGCCTTGAAATAAAATATGACTATGCCCATCGCGATAAAAACCATGATTTGTCACAGTCGTATAACTATTGCATCCGCCCTGAACTTCATTGCGCTCAATGGCAAGCAAAATTTCGCGCGAGCCCGGATAGCCCTGCACAATTTTAATTTTTAACCCGATGAGATTGGTTAAAATGAGGGGATAGGTTAGGCTGTCGGCCCCTGTCCCCGTTGAACCCAAAATCAGTTCTTTATCTCTGAGATCACTTATTGTTTGAACGGGGGCATCGGTGCGTACTTCGCACACTTGCGTGTCAATATCGGGGCTGCCAATGTAGGTAAATTGCTGGGCATCAAATAATACACCTTGCCCGCCAAGTAATTTTTCAAATGGCAGTCCGCGATTAATAACACCAATGACAGATCCGTCTTTGGGTTGTGTATTATACATTTGATTGGCGAGCATCATGCTGCCAGCGCCCGGCAAATTAGATACAATCACATTTGGCTTGTTTGGGAGATATGTGCCAATAAAGCGGCCGATAAGATGGCCCCATAAATCATCAGAGCTTCCAACGCCAGTGCCAATGATAATTTGCAAAGGTTTTTGCTCATCTGCTCTAACGGAGTCACCAAGACCTGCGTTTGTGATGAGAAAACTAATGCCGAGTAAAATAGCTTTATTTAAGTTTATCATCAACAAAGCTTATTTTAAGTATAAATTATGTCAAGATATGATCATTCCCGCCATAAGTGACTGAAGCGCGTAGCAACAACATCTTCATAGGCTGGAGAGCCATTGATAAGGCCCATATGACGTTGAAACTCAGTCATTCCCTTGACAAATTGGGGCGTAATATCAGGTGTTAAATAAGGGATGTCACGCGCAACGACATCAGCGATGAGTTCGGCCTCAGCCTTAGGAAAAACTTTGCGTCCAACCTCGGTTGCTAAAGCAATGTTCGCTGACAATGCCTTTTGTGTTTTAATAATGGCACGAATAGCTGCTGCCGCAACATCGGGCTGAGATTGAATGAGATGATCTGTCGTTATCAGGGATGACATTGTATAATTGAGCGCTTGTGGTGGGCCATCACCGCGCCGTGCATCAATGATAATATCTCCCGTTCCATGACGCACAGCCACTTCAGCCCCCATACCATTGGCCCAAAAACCATCAATGGCACCGGCTTCAAGCGCTTTGGCAGCTGCGACGCCAAAATTTTTTGTTTCACCGAGAAATGTTGATGGTACAGGGCAAATGGTGACGTTGTCGCGCACAAGATCAATGTTTGAATCATGCAATAAACGCCGTAAGCCCAATTCAACCAGCGGTGCCGCGCCAATGGTCAGACCTTTGATCGCATTAATATCACCTTTGCGCGCGCCCAGATCTTTGCGCAGCACAAGGAACCAATATGTGTTTTGCGCTAATGCGCAGAGTAATTTTGCGCCTTTCCATTCCCCAAAAGCTGACGGCACGCTATGGGCTGAGCCACCAACAAAATCAATGCCGCCATCGCGCATGACCTCAAGTGTTTTGTTGACCGGAAAGATCAATTCCAATTCCATATCGAGTCCTTCCTCGCGGAAGAAACCAAGCTCAACAGCTGCAATGGCAGGAAAATAAGAATTGGAGATGAGATCAGGAATGGCAATTTTCATCAGTCGCGTCTTTCATCTTCGAGTCATTTGCCAAGCTCGTTCACCTGCGGGCGCACTTATGCCACACAGGTCAGCCAAGGCGTGATTACATATTACGCAAACAAATTTATATTGATACTTGACTGATAGACAAGAGATATTACTCTGATATTTCACAGATGGAGATGAATCTTGGCTATAAACGCTTTGACTTTTACAGGCATCGTGCAGGGAGTAGAGCGCGTCATTGCTATGTCGCCTGCGCAATTGATTGTGGCGGGCTGGACAGGGCGAGACAAGGCAGCGGTTGAAAAGCATATTGTTGAATTAGAAGCCTTGGGCGTAGCGCGGCCCACATCTGTCCCTGTTTATTATCAAATTGCTGCAGCACGTTTAACGCAGAACCAGCAGATTGAATGCAGCGGCGAGCAATCAAGCGGCGAAGTTGAGTTTGCCTTAATTAAGCATGACAATAAATTATGGGTTGGTCTCGCCTCCGATCACACAGATCGTCATGTTGAAACTTATAATGTGACAGTCTCCAAGCAAATGTGTGAGAAGCCCATTGCGAAGACCTTATGGGCTTATGAAGAGATCGCGCCGCATTGGGACCAGATCATCATGCGTTCATTCATCCAAGAGAAGGGCGCGCGCGTTTTATACCAAGAGGGTTCGGTGATGAATATGCTTGATCCTCTCGAGCTCATTGCGGGCTTTGCACCTCTTGAGAGCCTACCCAATGGCTTTGTGATGTTATGCGGGACATTTGCCGCCAAGGGGGGCATTCGACCAAGTGCAGATTTCGAATTTGAAATGGAAGACCCTGTGCTCAAGCGCACAATGCGTCACAATTATCACATCAAGACATTAAAGGTAGAGGGATGATGCGCGACGCCGCCACTTATGATTTTGTCGACGCAGAGGCGGTCAATAATCATGAGCGCGTTGAAAAAGATCAACATCAATCGCTTAGGGATGCGGCATATAAAGCGATCAAACATCGCATTATCACTTTGGGTTTTCGCCCCGGTGAATTTATCAATGAAGCCTCTGTCTGCATTGATTTGGGCATTGGCCGCACACCCGTTCATCAAGCCTTTGATCGCCTTATGCTTGAAGGCATGGTGGATGTGATACCGCGCAAAGGTATTATTGTACGTCCCGTTAGTTTTGATGAAATTCTCAGTATTGTCGAAGTGCGGTTAATTAATGAGACCTATTGTGTCCGCATGGCAGCTGAACGCGTGAGCGCTGATGATCTCAGGCAATTAACCGATATTTTGATACGTGCACGCCAATGGCTTGAGGTGCGTAACATAGAGCAACTCATGCTGCTTGATCGTGACTTTCATGGTGTGATCGCGCGATGCTCGGGCAATATTGTGCTAACAGACACGCTTGCCAATTTGCATGATCGCTCATTGCGGTTTTGGTTTTTATCTCTGGCCTCCTCTGGCCAGCATGAAGCAGTTCAAGAGCAACATGAAGCCATTTTAGCTGCGATGCGAGATCATGATCCACGTGGTGCTGAAGAGGCTATGCGCGAGCATATCGAGTCATTCAAACGTAATTTAACGCAGAATATGTGAGGTGTGTTGATGTCAACTCAAACAGTACTCATCGCAGGTGGTGGTCCCGTCGGTCTGTTTTGCGCTCTTTTATTAGGGCGGCAAGGCATAAATGTCCGAGTGTTTGATGTGAATGCCACTTTGCAAGCCGATCCACGCGCTGCGACAACCCATCCCGCAACGCTTGATATTTTGGCGCAAGCGGGTGTGGTTGATGATATGATTACGCGTGGATTAGTGGCCCCCACATTTCAGTTTTGGGATCGCCCGACCAATACGAAAGTGGCTGAATTTGATCATTCCATTTTGAAAAACGACACAGCCTATCCTTTTGTTGTCCAATGTGAGCAATTTAAAACAGCGCAAATTATTATGGAGCGTTTGAGTAAGCTTCCAAACGTCGAAATTTTATTCAATCATGAAGTGTTTTCAGTTGAGCAAAATGCCCATGAAGTCAAAGTAGGGGTGCGAACACACAAAGGTGAGACGTCCTTCACGGGGTCTTATTTAATTGGCTGCGATGGTGGCCGCAGCACTATTCGCAAACAATGTGAGATTCCCTTTGAAGGCTTCACATGGGCAGAGCGTTTTTTAGTGCTAACAACACCTTTCGATTTTGAAAAAGAGCTGGGCTATTGCTATCGTTCTTATTTTGCGGATCCAGATGAATGGTGCAATTGCTTTAAAGTTGCAGCTGATGGGCCTCCGGGTTTATGGCGTTTGGTGTTTCCTGCTGATGCGACTGTGCCAGAGGCTGATGTTTTATCAGATCAGGCAGTTCATCAACGTATGCAGAAGTTTTTCCCCTCATCAACCCCATACAATATCGTTCACCGCAATCTCTACACCATTCATCAACGCGTGGCATCAACCTTCCGTAAGGGGCGTGTTATGTTGGCGGGCGATAGTGCGCATGTGAATAATTCAATTGGCGGCATGGGGTTAAATGGTGGCCTGCAAGATGCAGCAAATATAAGTGAAAAATTAGCTGACGTTATTTTGAATGGCGCATCTGACGCCATGCTCGATTTATATTCGCTGCAACGGCGCACTGTCAGCATAGAATTTGTGCAACAGCAATCCATCGCCAATAAAAAGCGCCTTGAAGCCAAAGACCCCGAACAGCGAAAGAAAAATTTTGAAGAATTAGCTGCCATTGCCAGTGATAAAGAACGTGCGCATGATTTTATGCTACGGCAGTCTATGATTGCGATGCAACGACGTGCGCATAGCATAGGGCTTGAAGAGGTTCATACATGAGCGTTGTGCCGCATCAGCCAATATCATATGCACAGCATGTTGCGCTCATTCGAGAGGGGCGTGAAAGCCCCCGTGATATTCTCGAGATATGCATAGATCGCATCAATCAAAGCGAGCAGCATATATCTGCCTTTGTTAGCTATGATCTTAATGCGGCGCGCGATGCGGCGGATCAATCATCGCATCGGTGGAAAGCAGGCGCACCTCTCTCGCCTATTGATGGCATGCCTATTGGCGTCAAAGATGTGATTGAAACCATCGATTTGCCAACACAAATGGGCTCAGCCTATTTTAAAAACTGGCATTCTAATCGCGATGGTGCCTCTGTTGCGGCCCTGCGTGAGGCGGGGGCAATTATTCTAGGCAAGACCGTGACAACAGAATTTGCGGCAACTGTTGCAGGGCCCACGCGCAATCCGCATGACCTCACACGCACACCTGGGGGCTCAAGTTCAGGCTCGGCAGCAGGTGTTGCCGCAGGTTTTATGTCAGGAGGGTTAGGCACGCAAGTTGTAGGCTCGATTGTGCGCCCCGCTTCTTATTGTGGTGTGTGGGGGTTTAAGCCAACAGTGGGTGCGCTTAATCGGGGCGGCAGTCATGATTATATGAGTCAGAGTTGTGCCGGTGTGTTGGCTGCCACGCGTGATGACGCATGGCTTATGGCTATTGAGATTGCGCGTCGGGTTGGTGGTGATCCCGGTATGTATGCGCTAAGAGGCCCCGCGCATACACCTCACTCACAGCGCCCGAAAAAACTGATTATGCTTGAGACGGCCGGCTGGTCGCGCGCTCATGCAGATGCAAAAAATCAATTAAATAAAGCATTGTCTCAACTCACTCACGCGGGGATAGAAATTCTCACACGCGCAGATATGGGTGAGATTGATGCTCTTGAAAAAGATCTTCAGGAGGCCTTACCTCTTACGCGCGTGATCAATGCGTGGGAGTCACTCTGGCCGTTAAATACATATTGCCTGCATCATCCCGAGCTCATATCAAAGAATATGCATGAGCGATTAGGTGAAGCGCGTGCTTTGTCTTTGAGTGATTATGAACATGCCTTGCAAAGGCGCGATCACATTCGTGCGGCCTATGCGCATTTAAAAAAGAGCGCTGATGGTTTTATTACTTTATCAGCGCCTGATGTTGCGCCTGTGGGTATTGAAAGCACAGGCGATCCAATTTTTGTTGTGCCGGGTTCTTTTCTGGGTGTGCCCGCGCTCAATATTCCTTCATTCACTCTGCATAACCTTCCCTTAGGTCTGCAGGTCCTCGGCTTTGCGCATGAGGATGCTGATCTTTTTGCTCATGCAGGTGACATCGAGACCATAGTTGCGAGTTAAGCGAATGACCATATCAAAAAATACCTCCACCTCTCTCGAGCGCTGGCTTAGCGAAAAGCCCTTAAATCTAGGCTATCCAGATTTGCACGCGCATATTCTGGAATTGGCACGACAAGATTTATTAGTTGTGATTGACGAGCCAATTAACAAAGATACGGAAATGCATCCATTGGTGCGTTGGCAATATCGCGGCGGTATTGCTGAAAAAGATCGTAAAGCATTTTTGTTCACACAGCCAACGGATGGCAAGGGCCATCGTTATGACGCTGCTGTTTTGGTCGCGGGTCTAGCAGCTAATCCCGATGTCTATCGTGTTGGCTTTGGTCGGCCGCTTGAAAAAATTGGTGAGACATGGATTAACGCCATTGCTAATCCTATTCCGCCGCGTGTTGTGACGCAGGCGCCGTGTCAGGAGTTTGTGACGATTGGTGATGATCTCGATAAGCCCGGCGCGGCACTCGATGGTATCCCCGTGCCGATTTCAACGCCCGGATGGGATAATGCACCATATTTATCGGCAGGTCATTTCATTACAAAAGATCCTGATACCGGTATTCAAAATCTCGGTAATTACCGCGGGCAGCTCAAAGCACCTCGCCGCCTTGGTATGAATCCATCCGTTGAATTGCGTGCGGGCATTTATACGCATTGGCTGAAATATAAAAAATTAGGCAAGCCTATGCCCTGTGCGGTAGTGGTGGGCTGCCCTCCTGCTGTGTCTTATACGTCTGTTCAAAAATTAGCTGAAAATGTTGATGAGCTTGCAGTTGCCGGTGGTTTGGCGGGTGCGGCGATTGATGTCGTGCAAGCTAAGACTGTTGATCTTCTTGTGCCTGCTCATTCCGAAATTATTATTGAAGGGTTTATCAACACTGAATGCCTAGAGCCAGAAGCGCCATTTGGCGAGTCACATGGCTATGTTAATTTGCAAGAGTATAATGCCTTCATGGATGTGACGGCTATTACACGCAGAGCCAATCCTATTGTGCCGTCATTCATCAGTCAGGTCACGCCAAGTGAGTCCAGCGTTATTCGCAAAGCCGCGATGGAGCCAGTTTATCTCAATCACCTGCGCAATGGATTAGGCATTCGTGGTATCAAACGTGTATCTATGCATGAACCCCTCACATCCCTTTATGCCGTTATTGCTGTGCAATGTGAGCGCGGAATGCCTGAGAGTGAAGTTTGGCGCGCGCTCTATGCCGTGTCCACAGTGCATCGCTTTGCCGGCAAATGGGTGATCGCGATTGATGAAGATATTGATCCCGAAAATGCCGATGCTTTGTTCTGGGCAATGTCTTATCGGTGCCAGCCCCAGCATGATATGCGTGTGCTTGATAAAAAAGATCCAGGGCATGGCCCGCGCGGGCCGCGTGATAATGGCGAAAGCGCATCGGTTCTGATTAATGCGTTGCTTAAGGGTGAGTTTGCGCCGGTGGCTTTGCCAAAACGCGAATTTATGGAACGCGCGCGTGTTATTTGGGAGCGCTTGGGCTTAGGAGAGTTGAAACCTGAATCGCCATGGCATGGATATGATTTGGGTGTGTGGCCTCCAAATCTTGAGCGCCAAGCTAATCTTGCAACACAAAGTGCTTATTTTGATTTTAGCGATGAATTAATCGCGGGTCGCAGAAGTGATGTTAATATGAATGACCCCGTCGAGAGATAAAAGAGGTCTAAATATTGCATGTTCATAATGTGATTTTGGTTATGCAGAATCGGTGGAGGGGAATGATCATGGAATACAAGCAGTTTGTTAAGACATATACGATCCTTGGCGCATTTATTCTATCGGCTGCTCTGATGGTGTCGCCTGCCGCAGCGCAGAGATTATGGCGTCATGGCATTGTCGAGGCCAAAAGTGATGCTGGCTTTGTGATGATGGCGCAAAAGAAAGGCTTTGCGGAAAAGCGAGGTTTGACACTTGAGATTGTTCAATTCAAAGGCGATGCGCTTGCTTTGAAGGCAATGATTGCTGGTGAATTAGATAGTTATGAGGGCAGCCCTGGTGGGCCCATGTTGGCTGTGACACGCGGCGCAGATGTTAAGCTCGTTGGGTGTTATTGGCCTGGTTTGACTTATGCGATTTTCACACGTGCTGAAGTGAATTCCGTCAAGGAGCTCAAAGGCAAGACTTTTGGCATATCATCACCTGGTGCATTGCCTGATTTATTTGCCCGCTCAGTACTTGAGGCAAATGATATCTCAGCCAATGATGTGCAATTTGCCGCTATGGGCAGTGATACCGATCGTTTCCGTGCGGTGTCAGCAGGGCTTATTGGCGCGGCAGCAGCATCAACCGAATTCACGCCTATGGTCAGAGATATGGGTCTTAAAGTATTGGTCCATGCCCATGATGTGACGCCTAATTATATTCGTTTTTGCACCTATATGCCCGGCAAGGTCATTGCTGAGCGCAAAGATGATGCTGTTGCTTTTTTAGCGGCTTCGGTGGAGGGCTATCGCTATGCCATGGCGCATAGAGATGAAACCATTAAATTGGCCAAAGATGTGACCAATGCAAAAGAGGATGACCAACGTCAATCCTTCGTCTTTGATGAAGTGCTGCGTTACAATGCCATTGATCCCGAGATGAACATTCCAGTTGAAAAACTCAAATGGATGCAGGATTTGTTTATCAAAACCGAAACACTTCCAGGGCCAGTTAACTTTGAGACTTTCATTGATGCTGGGCCACGTCAAAACGCCTTAGACCTTCTCAAAGCGCAGAAGTGAGGATGTGATGGGTGAAGTCAGACTTGAAAATGTGTGCAAAACATTTTCATTGCGCGTGAACAATAAAATGCAAACTGTTCACGCGCTCAAATCCCTGAGCTTTGAGGTCGCGCAATCAGAAATTGTTGTTTTGATTGGGCCGAGTGGCTGCGGCAAAACAACTGCACTACGAATTCTGATGGGGCTTGAAAGTGCCAGCAGTGGACGTGTGCTGATTGATGGCAAGGAAGTGCGGGGGTGTGGCTATGACCGCGGCCTTGTGTTTCAACATGCTGAATTATTGCCTTGGCTTTCAGCTTTGCAAAATGTGATGTTTGGTCTTGAGATGAAGGGCATGCGGGGTCAGCTCTTACATGACACCGCTCTCTCATATCTCGAACTTGTTGGCCTTAAAGATGCGGCTGATCGGCGTCCCTATCAATTGTCAGGTGGCATGAAGCAGCGCGTGGGTATCGCTCGCGCTCTTGCGATTGATCCCGAGGTGTTGTTGATGGACGAGCCGTTTGGCGCGCTTGATGCGCAAACACGAGAAAATCTTCAAGAAGAATTACTCGATATTCAAAAGCGCACACAAAAATCAATTGTCTTTGTGACCCATGATCTTGATGAAGCTGTTCTCCTCGCAGATCGCATTATCGTCATGCGCGCTGGCGATATTCAAGAAATTATTGATGTTCCCGTGCGCAAATTGGGCTTGCCATTCGCAGAGGCGCGCGCCACGGCTGAGTTTGGTCATACGCGTCTTCGTGTGTGGGAAGCTCTTCATCATAAATCACATTTGCAGCATGCGAGCTGAGGTATAATCATGTCTGTGTTTGATGTCACACGAACTCGGTCCATGCGTGATGTCCCAAATTGGGTTATTACGACTTCATCTATTGTGTTGCTTCTGATCATCTGGGAGTTTTTTGGTCGTGAAGTGAACCCTATTTTTGGTTCCCACCCCCTTGCAATCGCTCTTGCATTTTGGAAGATGGTTCAATCGGGTTTGCTCATAAAAGCTTTATTCCAGAGTTTGCAGGCCTTTATTGTCGGTTATGGATTGTCGATCATCATCGGCGTGCCGCTGGGCTTGATTATTGGGCGCTCGCGTATTTTACAAGCCAGCCTTGGTGTGTTTGTAACAGCTGCCCATGCCATGCCACTCGTGGCTCTCGTGCCATTATTAGTACTGTGGTTTGGTCTTGGTTTTACAGTCAAAGCCGCAGTGGTGTTTTTGATGGCCGTATTCCCGATCATTATCAACACATGGCTTGGCGTGCGTGCCGTCCCCAAAACATTGATTGAGGTTGGCAAATCTTTTGTCGCACCAAAACATGTCATTCTCCTGCGTATTATTTTACCTGCGACAATCCCTTATATTATGGCGGGTATTAAATTAGCGGTTGGTCGAGCTGTTGTGGCGATGGTGATTGCTGAATTTTTTACTGCCATATCAGGGCTTGGGGCGATCATTATCAATGCCGCTAATTCCTTTGATACAGCCAGCATGTTTGTTCCCGTCATTGTTATTATGGTCTTGGCAACTGGGTTAAATTCATTGGTTGGATGGATTGAGCATTATGTTGCCCCATGGCATGGGGAAATGACGGGCCATCAAGATGAATGAGTGGAGAGATTAACATGAAGATCAACAAATTGCATGATGAGTTTCATACTCTTGATATGAACGTCGGTTGGGAAGTCCCAGCGGGTTATCCTTCGGGGATACAACAAAAGATTTTATCAGGCGCGCTTGATGAAGTGAATAAAACAGGCTCGCGCACGCGTTTGTTACGCTTCGATGCTGGTGTCTTCACCACAAAGCCTTTTGTGCACGAATATTGGGAAGAGGTTTTTCTTGTCTCTGGTGATCTCACTGTTGGTAATGATGAGCAGGGCAGGGGCGGTGAAAGTTTTAAACCCTTTACCTATGCATGCCGTCCTCCTGGCGCATATCATGGCCCATTTCGGTCGGAGCAAGGCTGTTTATTGCTTGAGATTCATTATTACGAATAAAGGGTGATCATCTCCCAATGACAACTCTATCTCAACTTGCCGTCGCTCTTGATGAGGGCCGCATTTCAAGCCGTTCATTGGTTGAGGCGTGTTTGGCGCGCATCGATGACCCCTCCCTTGAGGGTCACAAGGCCTATGTCAAATTATATGCGGATGAAGCGCGCGCCTGTGCTGATGCCATTGATGTGATGCGGGCAAAAAACTACAGCCCTTCGCCCTTTGCGGGCATACCGATCTCTGTCAAAGATTTATTTGATGTGAAAGGCGATGTCACATTGGCAGGATCGCGTGTTCTTGCGCATATGGATGCGGCGCACAATGATGCTGATGTTGTCGCTCATTTACGTCATGCGGGGTTCATTATTATGGGCCGTACGCATATGACTGAATTTGCTTTTTCAGGCGTTGGTCTCAATCCGCATTTTGATACGCCACATTCGATATGGGATCGCCAAGCCAAACGTATTCCCGGTGGTTCATCATCAGGCGCAGCTATTTCCGTTGCAGATGGTATGGCTTTTGGCGCAATAGGGACAGATACAGGTGGCTCATGCCGTATTCCGGCAGCTCTTAATGGTCTTGTCGGTTATAAGCCAACAGCTCAACGCATTTCACGGCGTGGCGCTTTTCCTTTATCGACATCACTTGATTCAATTGGCCCATTAGCCAATAGCGTTGAATGCTGCGCAATTCTTGATGCATTTATGGCCCATGATAACATTAGGCCTCTTCGAGATATATCTTTGTCGCATGCACGCATTGCCGTGCCCAAGACAATTGTTTTGAATGATATGGATGATCATGTCGCTCATCTTTTTGAGCGCTGTCTCAAAATCATGCGAGATACGGGCGCTCGCATAGATGAAATTGATGTTGCGGAATATAGTGCCATAGGCCCACTTAATTCTAAGGGCGGTTTTGCCGCTGCAGAATCCTATTATATCCACCACACTCTGATTGATCGCTTTAGTGCGCTTTATGATCCTCGTGTGATCTCTCGTATTTTGCGCGGTCGGGAGCAATCAGCTGTCGATTATATTGAGTTATGCACGCAGCGTCAGAGCCTTATAAAATCTTATCACAAGCGGATGCGTGATTATGATTTTTGCCTTTATCCGACTGTGCCAATCATTGCCCCGCCTCAATCGGCCTTTGTTGATGACAATGATTATGCGCGGCTTAATTTGTTGCTGTTACGTAATCCCGCTCTGATCAATGTGCTTGATGGCTGCGCGATCTCTGTGCCGGTTCACAGGGCGGATGAAGCGCCTGTGGGCCTTATGCTCTCAAAATGCAGCGGTGGGGATGAGGATCTTTTTGTCTGGGCGCGCGCGCTTGAAAGAGTGTTGATGCCGGCAAATCATGAGGCTTAGCAATAAGCGCTGTGTTTGATCTATACAAAAACTTTCTCAATTGATAAATTCACTTAACGGCGAGTGATTTGCATGCCGTGTTTTATGATTCTTCATGCAAAAGACGACAGGGAGTCGACAATGAAAAAGACCCTAATGATTTCTGCTTTGAGCCTTTTGCTCATTGGTTCTGCTCAAGCACAGACAAGTGATGAGACTGTGTTATTGCGCTCTGGCGCAGCTGGTGTTGCTACGGGCGTGCTCTTCTATGCGCGTATGGCTTCAACAACAGTTCTGGCATCAACGGGTATCGGCCTTGCCGCAGCTGCAGGCGTTTACACAATCTATAAATTATATGATGCCACTGCCGAAGCTGCACCTGCGCCAGCACCAGCGCCAATGCCTGCTAAGAAAGTTAAGAAATAATCTGACGCTATTGCTCAGGATATGCCCGCCCTCTTTTGAGGGCGGGTTTTTTTATGGGCTATTTAGAGGCGATTGAGCTCAGCTGTGAGCTGAGTGTGATCAAGATTATTCTCCCACTTAGAAATCACTAATGTTGCAACCGCATTGCCGACGAGATTTGTGGGAGTCAAACCTTCGGACATCAGTCTATGGATCCCCAATATCAGGGCAACGCTTGCAACTGGGATTGTTCCCGCCGCTGATAAGGTCGCAGCCAAAACAACAAAGGCTGCCCCTGCAATACCTGCAGCGCCTTTTGATGTCAGCAAAAGAACAAAGAGCAGGCCTATCTGCTGAGTGATATCAAGCGGTGTATTTGTGGCTTGTGCAAGAAAAATAGCTGCCGCAGCTAGATAAAGACAAGTGCCATCAAGATTAAATGAATAGCCCGTTGGAATGACAAGACCGACAATGCCGCGCTCGCATCCCAAGCTCTCCATCTTTGTGATCATGCGTGGAAGCACAGTTTCAGATGATGTTGTGGCAAAGCAAATCAACAATTCTTCGCGAATATAGCGAATGAGTTTGAAGATAGGGGCGCCACACCAATGTGCGATTGGTCCCAGCACAAGAAAAACGAAGACCAGACAGGTTGCATAAAACTCAGCGAGTAATTTACTCAAAGCAAATAAGGAGCCCGCTCCAAATTTGCCCACTGTGAAGGCCATGGCGCCAAAGGCACCAATCGGTGCGGCCCACATAATGATGGCGACGATTTTAAATAGCATTTTGGAAATGACATCGACAGCTCTGACAATGGGCGTGCCATAATCACCAAGACTGATGAGCGCAAAGCCAGAAAGAACCGACAAGAACAAGATTTGCAACACATTGCCTTCACTAAAGGCGCCAACAAAAGTTGAGGGGATGATGTTCATGAGAAATGACACTGTCCCGATGTTCTGTGTCTGCGCAATCAGCGGTTTAACATTGGTTGTGTCAATAGTCGCAACGCTAATATTCATGCCCGCGCCGGGTTGAAAGAGATTGATGGAAACGAGCCCGATCACAAGTGCGATGGTGGTCACAATCTCAAAATAAACGAGAGCTTTAATGGCAACACGTCCGACTTTGGCAAAATCAGCGACATGTGCAATGCCATGAATGACAGTGCAGAATATAATCGGCGCAATCATCACGCGAATGGCTTTAATGAACGCATCACCAAGCGGTTGCATGCTTTCACCGAGTTGCGGGTAGAAATGCCCAAGACCTATACCGAGGCCCATGGCGATCAGCACTTGCATCCATAATTGCTGAAGTAGTGGTTTTTTGGCGGATGTTGTTGTTTGCCCTGACATAATGCCCTCCCTTAATAGGGATATTGTGAGAGGCTTTGTGGCGATTGGCAATCAATATGCTGATGTTATCTGCTGAAAAGCACAGCCTTTGGGAATGGGAGCATCTATTTAACATATTGAAATATATGAATAATTTATTTTAAGATGGGTTCGGTTCCCCCCTTTATCCCAAGGTCGAAGTGCACGGGATTGCCAAAGTCTGATTTCAACTTTATAAGTCTACTAAATCTATAGACTAAATAAATTAAGGATAGGACTTATGAGTGTTCAGACTGAGATAAAGCCAATACGCGCATTATTGAGCGAGGATTGGCTCGCTCTCTTGATTGGTCTTGCCATTGTTGGCGTGGCGCTTGTGGGGCTTTGGGGTCCTGACCTCTTGGGTTGGGCGGTGTCAACATCAGTGTGGACGGATGCGAGCGCTGCCTTGGCAGCAACATCAAAAATATATTCACAGCTGGGCGGTCTTGCCTCTCTTGGCGTGACTTATCTTGCGCTTCTTATTGTTCTCAGTGCCGCCGCATGGAGCCTAGGTCATAAAATCAGCGCCTTTGCGCCAGCCTTTACGGCGGTTTTTGCTTTGGCTTACGGAAGCTGGTTTATTGGCAATCACGCGCATCTTGCTGCGATCACATCAGCTGAGTTGCAGAAATTTGGAATCACATGGTCGCTCAAGCTCACGAATGAGGGCGGTTATATCGTTGCTCTCTTAGTTGGTGTGATCATCGCAAATTTCTTTCCGCGTTTTGCGCAATGGTTAAATGAGGCGATCCGCCCTGAATTATACATCAAAATTGCCATTGTGATTTTGGGCGCGTTTTTGGCAGTTGGCGCATTAAATCGCTTGTCGCTGGCAAGTTCGGTTTTGGTGCGGGGATTGGCAGCAATTGTTGAGGCCTATCTCATCTATTGGTCAGTTGTTTATTTTGTCGCGCGGCGCTTTTTTGGTTTTAGCCGTGAATGGTCTGTGCCACTTGCATCTGGCATTTCAATTTGCGGTGTGGCAGCGGCTATTGCCACGGGCGGTGCTATTCGTGCGCGGCCTCATGTGGCTGTGCTCGTCTCCTCGCTTGTTGTCGTATTCGCTGTTGTGGAAATTTTAATTCTGCCCTTTTTAGCGCAGACATTTTTGTGGAATGAACCATTGGTCGCTGCTGCATGGATGGGTCTTGCGATTAAAACAGATGGTGCGGCGGTTGCCGGTGGGGGCATTACCGAAGCGTTGATCAGCGCGAAAGCTGCTGCTGAGGGCGTGCATTATCAGCCCGGTTGGATACTTGGTACCACTGCTGCTGTGAAAGTCTTTATTGATATTTTCATCGGCATTTGGGCTTTTATTTTGGGCTATATTTGGACCAATCACATTAATCCCACAAAAGAAGGTGAGCGCGCAAAGGCAGTTGAAATCTGGCAACGCTTCCCAAAATTTATTTTGGGCTATGTTGTCGCGTTTGTTCTGACCTTGTGGATTGGCTGGGGTGCACCTGCAGATACAACAGCAAAACTCACGGCCTCTATTGGTGAAGCCAACACATTCCGTGTGATTTTCTTCATTCTCACATTCTTTTCCATTGGCGTTCTCTCTAATTTCAAGAAATTATGGGCTGATGGATTGGGCAAATTAGCGGCGGTCTATGTGGTCAGCCTGTTTGGCTTTATCATCTGGGTCGGCTTACTCATCTCATGGATTTTCTTCAGCGGTGTGAAACCACCTCTGGTCAGCTAAGGATCAGCACATGTCAGAACAAGATCTCACAAAAGAATTGGCACAAAACCCAGTTGAGCCTTTGCTCCCAATTGAGAAAAAGCTCATTCTATCCTCATTAGGAACAGGCCTTATATTGCTGATTGTCTTATTTGCGTGGACACGCTTTTAATCACAAAACCCCGCTTTGAGCGGGGTTTTTTATGTTCATTTCGCGTCAAAGATCTAAATGTGCTGTGCTTGACTTAACATAAGAGCAGCCTAAATTAGACAATATGAATATAGATCAAATGACCTCGAGGGCGGCTGAAGTTGAGCACATACTCAAAGCCCTCGCGAACCGCAACCGCTTGATTATTTTGTGCGAATTGCATGGCAAAGAACGTTCTGTTGCGCAATTGGTGGAGGCGGTCGGGTTGAGCCAATCGGCTCTCTCGCAGCATTTGGCGCGCCTGCGTGAGGATAAGACTGTAAGCACGCGGCGTGAGGGCACGAGTATTTATTACCGCTTGAGTGATCCCCATATTATTAAAATCATCGGTCTTCTCTATGAGCTGTATTGTGCCGATGAATATAAAAAAGAATCGAAATCTAAAAAATCTCAACGTGACAAAGATTAAGTTACGCGCCGCAAAGTAAGATTGATGCGGCCGCCTTCTTTCAGCAGATTTGATGTGTTGTGATAAATGCGGTCAACGCCATGAAAGCATAAGCGGCTTTCACCCCCGATGATCATGATATCGCCTGAATGCAATTTGATTGATTGCGTGCGCCCACCTCTTTGGATGCCGCCATAGCGAAATAAGCAGCTATCACCAAGTGATATGGATAAGACGGGCGCAGAGACATCCGCCTCATCACGATCTTGATGCAAGCCCATGCGCGCCTCAGGCTGATAAAAATTCACCAGACATGCCTCAGGCTCTCTTTGATAGCGGCTTAAATCGCGCCATAATTCCAATAGCTTTTTGGGCATGGCCGGCCATGGTTTATGCGTGAGGGGATGGCGCGGTTCATAGCGATAGCCCTTCTCTTGATCGCTCATCCAACCCAGAGGGCCGCAATTTGTCATACGGACAGAAAAGGGTTTGCCTGTGCGCGGCATGAGCGGGGTGAAGAGTGGCGCAGCCGCAACAACGGCGCGCAAATCGTCAACCAAGGCTGATTGCTCATCTGGGCTGAGATAAGCGGGATAATGAAATAGGCCTGGGCTGAGTTCAATCATGCCGCCTCAATTAATATCCAACACATCAGCCATTGAATAATGGCCAGCTTTTTTACCTTTTCCCCAGAGCGCCGCGCGCACAGCACCGCGCGCAAAAATACCGCGATCTTCAGCGCGATGGGTGAGTTCAAGCCGTTCGGAGGGCCCCGCAAAAATCACATTATGATCGCCCACAACAGTGCCGCCGCGCAAAGTGGCAAAGCCGATATCGCCTGCCTTTCGCGCGCCCGTATGGCCATCACGCGCACGCACCGCATGTGAGTTCAGATCAATGCCGCGCCCTTGCGCAGCAGCTTCACCTAATAAAAGCGCTGTGCCTGATGGTGCATCAACTTTCATTTTATGATGCATCTCAACTATCTCAATATCAAAGTCGGTTCCCAAAGTCTGCGCCACGCGGCGCACGAGACCGGCTAAGAGATTCACACCCAAACTCATATTGCCTGAGCGCACAATAATCGCGTGACGCGCGGCAGCATCAATGCGCTTCACATCATCCACTGATAGGCCGGTTGTCCCGATGACATGAACAATGCGCGCTTGGGCCGCAAGATCTGCAAGGGCGAGAGTTGAAGATGGTGTTGTAAAATCAATCACACCATCGGCTTGAGCGAGTAATGATAGGGCATCATCGGTGATGGGGATATGATTAGCGCCAATGCCTGCATTAAGGCCGCTATCGCGTCCGAGCGCGGAAGAGCCCGCATGCTCCAGCGCGCCAACGAGAACAGCCCCCTCGGTGTCATGAATGGTTGAAATAAGCATCCGTCCCATTCGGCCTGCTGCACCAGCCACAACTAAACTCATATCGCTCATCATCATCTCCTCTGCGCAGCGTTGTTGCGCTGGCTGTGCTCGCGTAAATCCAACATTAATTTTGCGTCGCCAATGTAATCTCGTCCACAATGGCCTTCGCGGCTAGGCGTGGATTGCTGGCTTGCGTAATAGGGCGTCCAATCACGAGATAATCAGCGCCCGCTTTGATCGCCTCAGATGGTGTCATAATACGCTTTTGATCACCTATGTCAGCCCCAGCAGGTCGGATGCCAGGGGTGATCAGCAACATGGAGGGGCCAAGCAACGCCCGCATGGCCGCCACTTCCGCAGCCGATAAGATGAGCCCATGCACGCCCGCCTCTTTCGCCTGTTGCGCACGGCGCGCCACAAGATCTTTGACGCCATAGGCATAGCCCGCCTCGCGTAAATCAGCATCATCATAAGAGGTCATCACAGTGACCGCCAGCAATTGAAGCTGTGATGATCCTAATCCCGCAACAGCTGCTTTCATGGTCTGGGGATAGGCGTGAATGGTTAAAAACCGCGCGCCGAGATCTGCAACCTGCCGCGTTGCGCTCATGACTGTATTGGGGATGTCATGGAGTTTTAGATCAAGAAAAACATCTTTGCCTGCACGCACTAAATCGCGCGCCAGCCCCAACCCGCCTGCGTAAGTTAATTCCATGCCAATTTTATAAAAGCTGACCTCATCGCCAAGCTCAGCCACCATGCGTTCGGCTTCGGTTAGATGAGGCACATCAAGGGCGAGAATGAGGCGGTCACGGGGTGTTGGCAAAAATGACATAGGCGCTACTCACGATTCGCTTCACATAGCCTCACTTGGCCTAAGCCATGAGCCCATGTAAAGCGGAGCAGGCGAAAAACTCAGTGGCCCCCAAGATTTTCAAAGAAATCTTTCATTCGATCAAAGAAACCTGCGGTTTCCGGATGGGTTTTAGAGGAGGATTCGCTCTCAAATTCCTCCAGCAGTTCGCGCTGGCGTTTGGTGAGATGCTGCGGGGTTTCGACGCGCGCCTGAATATAGAGATCGCCCGTATCGCGTGAACGCAAGATAGGCATGCCTTTGCCGCGCAATTTGAATTGCCGTCCGGTCTGTGTCCCCGCGGGGATAGAGACGCGCGCTTCGCTCCCATCAAGTGTATGGACAGTGATCTCGCCCCCTAAGGTCGCACGCACCATGGAGATTGGCACCTGACAATAGAGATCGGCACCATCGCGCTGGAAGAAAGGATGGGGTTTAAGGCTCAAAAAGATATAAAGATCACCTGACGGCCCGCCACGCAGTCCCGCTTCACCTTCCCCTGCAAGACGAATGCGGGTGCCGTCTTCAACACCCGCAGGCACATTTACAGAGAGTGAGCGCTCTTTGGTCACGCGCCCCGCGCCAAGACATGAGCTGCAGGGATTATCAATCACTTCACCGCGTCCCGCACAGCTTGGGCATGTCCGCTCAATGGCGAAAAATCCTTGCTGCGCACGCACGCGCCCATGCCCGCCGCAGGTTGCGCAGGTCTTGGGTTTAGCGCCAGCTTTCGCACCTGTGCCAGAGCAGGTCTCGCAGCTCATGGCCGTGGGCACTTTTATTGTGCTTGTCTTACCATGGAACGCATCATCAAGGCTGATTTCCATATTATAGCGCAAATCAGAGCCACGCTCGCGGCCATTGGCACGTGCGCGCCCGCCGCCGCCGCCCATCATGCCGCCAAATAAATCATCAAATATATCGGCCATTGATGATGAGAAACCATCTGCGCCAAAGCCGCCGCCAAAACCACCGCCGCCCTGATCAAAGGCAGAATGACCAAAGCGATCATAAGCCGCGCGTTTTTGTGCATCTGAGAGTATTTGATAGGCCTCATTCACTTCCTTGAATAAAGCCTCTGCTTTGGCATCCCCGGGATTGCGATCAGGATGATGCTTCATCGCCGCTTTGCGGAATGCAGCCTTTAATTCTGCTTCGGTGCAGGTGCGGCTGACACTGAGAACTTCATAATAATCGCGTTTTGACATAGGCGCCCGTCAAGGAAATTGAGAGGTCATATTAACATGCGTAGGACTCAAAAGGGATATTTCCTTTTGAGTCCTGTCATACTTCTGATGTCAGTAAGGTGACATCATCATTTCTTTTTATCGTCGTTGACTTCTTTGAAGTCAGCGTCAATCACGTCATCTTTTTTGTCGTGCTCGCCGCCATGCTCGCCTGCGGCCGCTTCATTAGCCTGCTGTGCTTTATACATGGCTTCACCCAATTTCATGGATGCTTGCACAAGCTCAGTGGTGTGGCCTTTGATGGTCTCCACATCATCGCCTTGCAATGATGTTTTGAGCGCTTCAATAGCAGTCTCGATGGCACCTTTTTCATCCGCAGAGACTTTGTCGCCATATTCTTTGAGCGATTTCTCAGTCGAATGGATCATGGCTTCGCCCTGATTTTTTGCATCCACTAATTCGCGGCGTGCTTTATCTTCAGAGGCATGGGCTTCTGCGTCTTTAACCATTTTTTCAATATCGGCATCAGACAGACCGCCTGAGGCTTGGATACGAATTTGCTGCTCTTTATTTGTCGCTTTATCCTTTGCGGTCACATTGACAATGCCGTTGGCATCAATATCAAATGTCACCTCAACTTGTGGCACACCGCGTGGTGCGGGTGGGATCCCCACAAGATCAAATTGACCCAAGATTTTGTTATCTGCTGCCATTTCACGCTCGCCTTGGAAGACGCGAATGGTAACGGCAGTTTGATTGTCCTCAGCGGTTGAGAACACTTGGCTCTTTTTGGTGGGGATGGTTGTGTTGCGATCAATCAGACGTGTGAACACGCCACCTAATGTTTCAATGCCGAGTGACAAAGGTGTCACATCGAGCAAGAGAACATCTTTCACATCGCCCTGCAACACACCTGCTTGAACCGCAGCGCCAATGGCGACGACTTCATCAGGGTTCACGCCTTTATGAGGTTCTTTGCCAAAGAAGCTTTTGACGATTTCTTGCACTTTGGGCATGCGGGTCATGCCGCCCACGAGCACAACTTCATCAATTTCATTTGCGCTCAAACCCGCGTCCTTGAGTGCTTTGCGGCAGGGCTCAATTGTGCGTTGGATGAGATCATCCACCAAAGCTTCAAACTTTGCGCGTGTGAGCTTGAGGGTGAGATGCTTTGGCCCGCTGGCATCAGCGGTAATATAGGGCAAGTTAATGTCTGTTTGTTGTGCTGAAGACAATTCGATCTTTGCTTTTTCAGCAGCTTCTTTCAGACGTTGCAGCGCTAATTTATCTTTAGTGAGATCAATGCCCTGTTCTTTCTTAAATTCAGCAGCCAAATGCTCAACCAGACGCATATCAAAATCTTCACCACCAAGGAATGTATCGCCATTGGTTGATTTAACTTCAAATACGCCATCGCCAATTTCGAGCACAGAGACGTCAAATGTGCCGCCGCCCAGATCATAAACGGCAATTGTGCCTGCGCCCTTTTTATCAAGGCCATAAGCAAGAGCTGCCGCTGTGGGCTCGTTGATGATACGCAAAACCTCAAGTCCAGCGATTTTGCCTGCATCTTTGGTTGCTTGACGTTGGGCATCATTAAAATAAGCGGGCACAGTAATCACAGCCTGTGTCACGCTTTGGCCCAAATAGGCTTCCGCTGTTTCTTTCATCTTTTGCAAAGTGAAAGCTGAGATTTGTGAGGGCGAATATTCCTTGCCGTCTGAAGATACCCACGCATCGCCATTGCCGGCTTTCACAATTTTATAGGGAACCAGACCCATATCTTTTTGTGTCATAGGATCTTGGAATGTACGCCCGATCAAACGCTTAATCGCGAAAAAGGTGCGCTCTGGGTTGGTCACAGCCTGACGCTTTGCAGGTTGTCCAACGAGACGCTCGCCTTCATCTGTAAAGGCGACAATTGAGGGGGTTGTCCGCGCGCCCTCAGCATTTTCGATCACTTTTGGGGTAGTCCCCTCCATGACCGCTACGCATGAATTGGTTGTTCCAAGGTCAATACCAATAACTTTTGCCATTCTTTCATTCCTTTTCTGGTCGCAAGACCGCCGAACCCCGAAGCAATTCGACTGAGGTGAGGCTCCAAACGGGCTGGCGCCATCAACCGACCTCCGATGTCCCTGAGATTGGTATTCACCCCTGAGGTTGCAAGAGTGAATTAAAGTGTAGAGCGTATATATGTAGCGATATGCTGTGCCGCAAGGCGCTGAGGGGCGCCATGCCCCTTAAAAGCCTATTTATAAAGTCATTTTGATGAGCGAGGGCCTATGGGCCGTATTTTGATTGTTATTTTAACCTTACTTATGCCTTTTGGGAGTGTTTATGCCGCCCCCAAACACTCAAAGCCAGCCAAAACCACTTTGATTGCCCCTCATATTGAGGCGGTTATGGGGCTCTCCCTCGCGCGGAACGGCGCAGAGGGATTGCTGGATATCACCCAAACCGGCTCTGAGGCCGCCATTAAGCGCTTGATCTTGCCTGGCAGTCGGCTTGATCGACCATCCCAAGCCTGCAATGTCGAGATCAAATCTGTTCCTATAAAGCTTGAGAATATAGGCGCACCTGAGGGTATGACACGCTATAAGGCAGATGTGGCGAATTGCCCTTTTGTGTTTGATGTTCTTGATGGTGCGGTGCTCGTGACAATGAAAACCTGCGCTATAACAGCTGCTCAATGCCATATTGATGCGGGCGGACTTTGGGGGCCGCCAGCGCTGCGCATGACATCGCAAAGAATTCTTCAAAGTGAAGATCGGCGCATGGCCGCAGATGTTGCTGCACGCATGGCATTGCGGCGATTAATTGAACTCAAACCTGACCCAGATCTGCTCAAAGAGATTATTCGTCAGCATGTTGCGTTTAAAGTGGATCGTGATCAGCAATGTCGGGATTATGATGGTGAAAGTCGCATAGGCTTTTGCGCAGCGCGCCTCACCGAAGCTCATGCTTTTGCGCTGGGTGCACAATATGAGCGCACATTGGAAGCGGATAAAATTCACAAAGCACAGATATTAGAGGAGAAACATCACAGAGCGCTCATGCGCAAGCAACATCAGCAACGCCTAAAACATCATGCGGAATGATTTATGATTGTATTTTCCCATGCGAGAAGTGCGCGTTTGCGTTCAATGCCCCAGCGATAGCCCGTCATATCGCCTTGTGCCGAAATAATGCGGTGGCAGGGGATCGCAATGGCCAGCATATTGCGCCCCAATGCGCCCCCCACCGCGCGTGCAGCTAAGGGCTGTCCAATGTGGGTTGCAAGCGCACGATAGCTTATGGGCTTGTGCGAAGGTAATTCTAAGAGGGCGCGCCACACCCGTATTTGAAAGTCAGTGCCAATGAGGACCAAAGGAATTGTTTTGGCGGTATCGGCACAGACATCGGCGACATAGCTCGCGCTTGTCTCAGGTTTTAAAATCAATTCGGCTCTGTGCCAGAGTGTTCTTATCTCAGCCACCGCGCTGTCATCATCGCCATCACTAAAAGTCAGAGCGCAGAGGCCTTTGGGATGAGCGACAGCGAGCACACGCCCAAAAGCTGTTTCGTGAAACCCATAGTGCAGCGCGATTGGCGCATTGGCGCGGAGCTCTCGGGGATGAAGACAAAGAAGAGGAGAGGTAGCGCCATTGAGCATGAAAGAATCTTTATGAATAGATAATGCCATTGCGCGCTTGATGGAGTGCGCGGGTTAATGCATCGGCAAAATCGGCACGCGCCGCACGTCCGAGAAATGAGGCAATTTCAACCCGCCGTCCATGAGAGACAAGAGTTAATTGCTCAAGCCCATCATCGTCGTGAATTTGTTTTTCAAGACGCACCCAATGTGGTGTGAAGGAAAACTCTTGCTTATTGCCCTTGGCGTCTACTTTGGCAATTTTTAATTCCACGGCGGAGACAAACACATCTTCGTAAGCGCGGGCATCACGCATATTCATTTTAAAAGCCCAATAGAGAAGGGCAATATCGAGGCCCATAAAGCCCGCCACGGGCCATGCACCTAAAATCATAAAGGGCAGGCTTGAGATGCAGAAGCACAACGCAAAAATAAGGATGAGAAGACGAACGCCATCTGGTCGCAAAGAGCGATGGGGCACAAGACGGGTTTTAAAAATTTCTTTGTCTGCGGGATGATCGGACATGCGAGCCTCTGGCGCGACAGCTTCATAGTCTTTATATATCGCCTTTATGGTTCACAAAAAGCCCCTCTCACCCAAATCTTCGGCTTCTCCCGCGCAAAAAGCCAAGCCGCTGTCAACAAAGCCGCGACCAGTAAAGCCGCAGCCAACAAAGCCGCGTGTTAATAGAGGGAAAAGTCTTGCCCCCGAGGTCATAGAAGAGATCTTTGCTCGTTTTGCAAAAGCTGAACCTGAGCCTAAGGGCGAGCTTCATTATGTGAATGATTACACTTTATTGGTCGCGGTGGTTTTGTCCGCGCAGTCAACCGATGCGGGTGTGAACAAAGCAACCAAAAAGCTGTTTGATATTGCTGATACGCCTGCAAAAATGGTGGCGTTAGGCGAAGCAAAACTTCGTGATCACATCAAAACCATCGGCTTATTTCGCACCAAGGCTAAAAATGTCATTGCTCTCAGCCGGATGCTGATTGCAGAGCATAATGGGCAGGTGCCCCCTACGCGCGAGGCGTTGCAGACCTTGCCCGGTGTGGGGCGTAAAACCGCCAATGTCGTCCTTAACATTGCCTTTGGTGAGCCGACCATGGCGGTCGATACGCATTTGTTCCGCTTGGCTAATCGTATCCCGCTCGCGCGCGGGAGCACGCCTCTGGCGGTGGAATTGGGCCTTCTGAAAGTCATACCCGCTCGTTTTATGCGCCACGCCCACCATTGGCTAATTTTGCACGGACGCTATGTCTGTAAGGCGCGCGCGCCCGCTTGCGCTCATTGCCTTATTAACGATTTATGCACCTTCAAAGACAAGACATTATAAACTTTACGTTTTTCATTGTTTGCCTGTGCATCCTCCCCTATAGATCGGCAATATTTTTCATTGGTGCACATCAGAGCCATCATGGTCCAACTCTATCATCATCCCTTCTGCCCCCAATCGCGTTTTATCCGCATTTGTATGGGTGAATATGGAATTGAGCCGCATTTGATAGAAGAGCGGGTGCATGAGCGCCGCACAGAATTTTTAATGCTCAATCCCGCAGGACAGACACCAGTCTATAATGATGAAGCGGGTGGGGTCATTGCGGGAGCAGGCGTGATCGCCGAATATCTCGATGAAGTCTATGGCCTTGCTCTAGGTGAGCATCGTTTATTACCCGATAATCCCAAAGCACGTGTTGAAGTGCGCAGGTTGATTGAGTGGTTTAATGTTAAATTTTTCAACGAAGTCTCACAATGGATAGTCCAAGAAAAAATCTACAAACGCCACTTAACGGGTGAGCAGGGCGGGGGCGCGCCAAATATGGATTTGGTGCGTGCGGCGCGTGCTAATATCCGCTATCACATGCGTTATATCGGCTGGCTGATGAGTCAGCGCAATTGGCTGGCGGGTGATAGATTAAGTTATGCTGATCTTGTCGCGGCAGCTCACCTCTCTGCTATTGATTATCTCGGTGACGTGCCTTGGGGAGAAGATGATGTTGCCAAAACATGGTATGCCCGCGTGAAATCGCGCCCTTCTTTCCGTCCACTGTTGGCTGACCGCCTTAATGGGCTTGCGCCAGCAGATCATTACACGGATCTCGACTTCTGAGCCGCGCGTTTAAAGAGCGCCTCATCGCCAAAGCTCATGAATTGGGCTTTGATATCTGCCGTTGTGTGCGGGCAGATCAATCTCTCAATCCCGCCCAAGATCAAGCCGCCCTTTATCTTGATCAATGGATCAAGCAAGGCGCGCATGGGGATATGGAATGGATGGCGCAGACACAAGAGCGTCGTTCCCACCCGCAAAATTTATGGCCTGATGTGCGCAGTATTATTATGCTCGGCATGAATTATGGCCCAGATCAAAATCCACTTCATGAGGATATCAGCAAACAGAATGGTGTTATTTCTGTTTATGCACGCCATCGTGATTACCATGATGTGATCAAGGGCAAGCTTAAAATGCTGGCCACATGGATGAGGGCTCACATGCAGCGCATGAGAACTGATGAGGCCTCTGATTTTAAAGTATTTGTTGATACAGCCCCTGTGATGGAAAAACCATTGGCCCAGCATGCAGGGCTAGGTTGGGCTGGCAAACATACTAATGTTGTTTCGCGTGAGTTTGGCTCATGGCTCTTTCTGGGGTCCATCTTTACAACTCTTGATCTTGAGGCTGATGAGCCAGAGCATGATCATTGCGGCTCATGTCGCGCCTGCCTTGATATATGCCCAACTCAAGCCTTTCCCGCGCCTTATCAACTTGATGCGCGCTTATGCATTTCTTATTTGACGATTGAGCATAAAGGGACGATTGAGCGATCTTTGCGATCAAAAATAGGCAATCGCATTTATGGCTGCGATGATTGTCTGGCGGTCTGTCCATGGAATAAATATGCCCAACAGGCACGTGAGACAAAATTGCAGGCTCGTCCCGATCTGTCTGCGCCCTCACTTGCGCAATTGGTGCAAATGGATGATGCGCAATTTCGTCATTTTTTTGCTGGCGGCCCCATTAAGCGCATTGGTCATGAGCGGTTTTTACGCAATGTTCTGATTGCCATTGGCAATTCAGGTGATGGTGATTTGAGCGCGGTGGTCTTGCCCCATCTTATGCACAGCTCACCTCTGGTGCGGGCTGTGGCGGTATGGGCGTTAAGCCGGCTTGTTAATCACGCCACTTTCACAGAATTGCGCGCAGTCCACTTATCATCTGAAGACAATGAGGATGTGCAGGTGGAATGGCGTAGTTATGGTGCTCTCACATGACACAACATTTGTTGATTTTTGGATTTGGTTATAGCGCATCTTATTTTGCACGCGCCTATGGGCATGAGTGGCAGATCAGCGCCACTGTGCGTGACGCAGGTAAAGCCGAGATCTTAAATAAACAGGGCATACCTACATTTATATTTAATCCTGATTATGTTGATGCGGGATTGCGAGGGATGATTGCACGCGCGGATGCACTTTTAATCTCTATTCCCCCCGCGCAAGATGATCCAGTCCTGCGTGTTTTTGGCGAGGAGATCATAGCCCATCCACCCAAACGCATTGTGTATCTCTCGACAATCGGTGTTTATGGCGACCATGCTGGGGCATGGGTTGATGAAACGACCCCGCCACATCCAAAATCACTGCGCAGTCAGCAACGCCTAAGAGCAGAGCAGCAATGGCAGTCCCTAAGTGAGCGCGCGCAATGTGCGCTTGATATTTTGCGTCTTGCAGGTATTTACGGCCCTCATCAAAATGCACTCGAACAATTACGGCGTAACAGCGCCAAGCGCATTTTGAAAAAAGGGCAGGTGTTTAACCGCATTCATGTTGCTGATATTGCGCAAGTCATTCATGCGTGCCTGACATCACGACATGAAGGGGGTGTGTGGAATGTCGGGGATAATGAGCCCGCCCCCCCGCAAGATGTGGTCAGTTATGCTGCTGATCTCTTGGGCTGTACACCGCCCCCACTCATTGATTTTGATGCCGCTGATTTGTCGCCCATGGCGCGCTCTTTTTATGGGGAGAATAAGCGCGTGCGTAATGAGGCCTTACGCACAACTCTGGGCATAAAGCTTATTTATCCAACCTATCGCGAGGGGTTGCAGGCCCTATATGACAGCCTCAGGCAACCTGAGGCTGGGGATGACTGAAATGATTGATGTAGCGCTCGTCTAAATCCTTGACAGGCATAATGACGAGAACATCAGTTGTGCCGAACATCCGATCAATGACAGCACCATCACCAAATTGCGCACCGCAGCGCAAATAGCCCTTAATTAAGGGGGGAAGCTGCATAACAGCTTTGCGCACATCAACAGCCTCTTTGCTGATGAGATTCATGCCAAAGCGGTTATGATCGAAAGCGCGCGCAGACCATTCGTCTTTTGCCCCGACATGATGATGTAAGAAGCTCAACGCAAGGGCATGAGCGAGGGGATTTGTGCCTTCAAGGCTCGCGCAGCCAATCATGACATCAATGTTATGATGCTGCACATAAGTCCAAATACCACGCCATAATAATTCAAGCGTGCGTTTAGAGCGGTAATCTCTATGAACACATGAACGCCCGAGCTCTAAGAAGCGCTTATTGGCATGGCGCGCGAGCAGTCCGGAAATATCAAATTCTTGAGCCGTGTAAAAACCAAAATTGGCATCAGCAATGTCTTGGCGTAGCAAACGATATGTGCCGACAACTTTGGGCTTAAGGCGACCAAATCGTGTGCGGTGGCTGTGATCAATAACCAGCAAATGGTCGCAAATGCGATCATAAGGGCAAATATCACGTTGTGTGAGTTTGCATTTAGGGTCAGCCACAGCGTGGCCTTCCTCGTAGAAAACTTTATAGCGCAATTTCTGGGCTTTGCGTATGTCGCGTTTGCGCGTGGCGAGAACGAGCTCTAGATCTCCCGACCGCGCCAGCGATGATGGCAGTCCCTTTAAATCACGGATAATGCGGCCATAAGGGGCATTAAAATGCCATGTCTTCTTGAACTTGGACAGGTTCGACAGAGTGACAGGATTTAAAAAGGGGGTTGGGGACCACATAATGAGCCATTTTTCTATTCAACTTCGTTTAGGCTATACGCAGTTTGTGACAGATTTATAAAGATTGAGCAAAAGCCTCCTCTTGCTCCACAGGCTGATTGATAAGCCCGCGTACTTCAAGGGGATCGAGAGGCTTGGATAAAAAGGCGTCAATTCCCGCCTCAAGAGCGGCTTGACGATCCTCGGCCAAACTATTGGCGCTGAGCGCGACAATGCGGCAGGGAGGGCGATGAAGGCGATGCTCATTCGCTCTTATGTGGCGGGCGGCTTCAAGGCCATTTCCATCGGGCATACGAATATCCATAATGATCAAATCAAAATCATGTCCTTGCGTGGCAAGAGCAATCGCGTCTTTGCCTGTTTGGGCCCATTGGACATCTGCACCCATGCGCTCAAAATGATATATTGCCAAGCGTGCGTTGATTGGATCATCCTCGGCAACCAATACGCGTTTGGGCGTATGGACATATGATCTGGGTAATGTGTTGTGAAGTATGGGGTGGGCGCTCAAGCGCGCGTTGAGGCTATCGCTCCTTATGGGTTTTACGAGCCATCCATCAAATGCGCTATCAGTCATGGGCTGTAGGCTTTGGCGCTCAAATGGCGAGAAAAGGACAAGGCTTTGGGCAACCCCTCGCGCGCGTGCAAGGGCCGCAATGTCATGCGCTTTGTCGCCCAATGCGCAGTCAACAATGACCATATCAGGTATGGGTTTGGTGTGAAGATAGTCCTGCGCATCTTGGAGTGTCGAGGCATGTGTGACCTCTGCACCAAGCGCGATCAGTCGCTCTCCAAGGAAAGGTATTTGTATGGGTGTATGGCCGATAATAAGAATATGACGTGAGTGCAATGCGGGTGTGATGGGCGCTTGTGTGTGCGTCTCAACTGGCGGCAATGGCAAAATACATGAGAATATAGATCCATTAGCGTCTGATTTATTAAGCCAAATGCGCCCCCCCCATGGCATGTGTGAGGCGTGCAACGATTGCCAATCCAAGCCCTGTCCCCTGTGCATAGGGCGCATGGGCGGTTTGAAAGGGTTCAAAAATCTGAGCTTGTGAATCGGGAGGAATCCCACAGCCGGTGTCGTGAATATCAAAGCGGATGCGCTTTGCATCAATGCGTTCAACCCTGACACCAACGCCGCCTTTGGATGTATATTTAATGGCATTACCGATGATGTTGAGTAGAATTTGACGCAGGCGCGTGTGGTCACCCTGCACGAGCGGCGAGAGCTGTGGATCAATATAAGAGGCGAGATCAAGCCCTTTGGCATGAGCGCGCGGTGCAAGCAATTCAACAATGCTTTCAACCGAAGCAATGAGATTAAAAGGCACATTCACAATTGATATATGACCCGCTTGCATTCGCGCGAGATCTAATTGGTCATCAATTAAAAGAGATAAAGAGCGTCCGGCTTGTAAGATCGCATCAACATAGCTGCGCTGTTCAGGCGTGAGGTGAGTGCCGTTCAATAAGCCGGCCATTCCAATCATGCCATTGAGAGGCGTGCGTAATTCATGATTAAGAGTGGCAAGAAAAGCCGTTTTATCTGATAAATCGGTCAGCGGGAGAGCCGGCGTGTGGGGGTGTTTTTTGTTAAAGCGCGCTAAAACGCAGATAAGCGTAGAGATGAGAGTGAGTGAGCCATAAAGGACCATGCCGCACAGCATAAAAAAAATATCATAAGTGCTCGACATGGAAACCTCCTTCTTGCATCATTGTGCATGAAAGAGGTTGAGATTTTATCTGCTTCATAACAGAAAAAATATGACTTATTTTAACCTTACGCAGCGTAGGCCAAACCAAGAGCAGAGCTGCGATATGACAGCGCCTCAGCGACATGGGCGCGGCTGACATCATCGGCGCCTGCTAAATCAGCTAAAGTGCGCGCCAGTTTTAAAACGCGATGAAAGCCGCGGGCACTTAAGCGCAGACGCTCCGTCGCATCTCTTATTAATTGTGTGCTGCTGTCATCAAGGCGGACACATTGGTCTAGATATTTGGATGGCGCAGATGCATTTGTAATATGGTCTGGCAGATCATATTGTCTATAACGTCGTTGCTGGCGCAAACGTGCGTGCAGCACGCGTTCAGCGACATCAGCAGATCTTTCCTTTGGGGGCGGTAAAATAAGATCGCTCGCCGAAATCTGCGGAACTTCAATAGCCAGATCAAAACGATCAAGCAGGGGGCCCGATAAGCGTGCTTGATAGGCGGCCATGCATTTGTCATTGGGTTGTTTTTTGCAACTAAATCCCGCCAATGTCGCATTCCCGCAGCGGCAGGGGTTCATGGCGGCAATTAACTGCACGCGTGCAGGATATGTCACGCGATGGTGCGCGCGTGCAATGACAACTTCCCCGCTTTCAAGAGGTTGGCGCAGTGAGTCCAGCACATGAGGTTGAAATTCGGGCAATTCATCAAGAAATAAAACGCCATGATGAGCAAGTGATAATTCGCCGGGATGGGCGCCCGCGCGCCCGCCCACAAGCGCTGCCATGGTCGCGGAATGATGGGGCGCACGAAAGGGGCGGCGATTTGTTAATTCACCGCCTGCGATAATGCCGGCAACCGAATGGATCATCGACACTTCCAGCAATTCGCGCGGCGTGAGGGGAGGCAGAAGGGACGGTAAACGAGCGGCCAGCATGGATTTGCCTGAACCTGGTGGGCCAGACATGAGTAAATTATGTCCGCCCGCTGCAGCGATTTCGAGGGCACGTTTGGCGCTCTCTTGTCCCCGAATGTCATGCAAATCAGGCAATTCATCATTATGCGCGCGCACGGCTGGCTGGGGGCGGGCCATGACTTGAGTGCCCTTAAAGTGATTTGCTAATTGAATAAGCGAATGGGGCGCCAGTATATTCATATCAGCTGAAGCCCATGCTGCCTCAGGCCCATTGGCGCGCGGGCATATAAGCCCCATGCCACGTTCATTAGCAGCGACTGCTGCAGGAAGCGCGCCTGCAACAGCCGAAATTGTTCCATCAAGAGCAAGCTCACCAATGACGATGAAGGATTGCAGGGCATCAATGGGCACAGCGCCAATGGCGGCCATAATACCGAGGGCAATTGGTAAATCGTAATGACTGCCTTCTTTGGGTATGTCGGCGGGCGCAAGATTGACAGTAATTCTTCGGGCCGGAAGCGCAAGGCCAGAAGCTGTGAGAGCAGCGCGCACACGCTCGCGTGATTCAGCAACAGCTTTATCTGCTAATCCCACGACCATAAATGCAACATTACCACTGCTGATTTGCACTTGCACATCAACTGGACGCGTATCTACACCCTCAAATGAAACAGTTGGAACGCGAGCGACCATTGCAAACCTCATAGCTCATATGAGGCTAAATCAAGGCGTAAAACTTAGCAACGTGTCTTTGTCCTACGTGCTGTAAATGACATCAACATGCACTTATAGCGTGCATTTTTTCAATTTATCCGAGATTTTTCATAGAGAGAAAATTTTATCTCATTGATTTCTAAAGAGTACAATCTATGCGATTAATTTATAATTTATTTTCTCAAAGTTGTTCTTTTTAAATCTGTAATTTCAGTTACACTGCTATCGCAGTGCATCATATTATTATTTTATAAATTTAACGCGGAGAATCATGCGTGCTTGATCATTCAACGGCACTTTTTCAAGAGACGAATAATCAATCCAAGATTAAACCGGAAACTCATCATCTCCAGCGTTCCCTTGAATTAGTGGAAAAGAAAAAATTTTCGGAATTATCTCTGTCGCTTGATGCGCACACGCAGACAATGTGGTGTTTTTTACATCCTAAGGGGCCGCCCAGCTTTACACCCCCACTCCTGCGCGAGCTTAATCAGGCCCATCGTCTCATTCATCAGATCTATGATGAGGCACATGCCGATCAGCCCTTGCCCATAAAATTTTATGTCACTGTGTCGGAATTACCGGGTATTTTCAATTTGGGTGGCGATTTAAATTTATTTCTGACATGCATTAAAAATCGCGATGTCCTGACCTTGCGTAATTACGCTTATGCCTGCGTTGAGGCTGTATATAATAGCGCCTTTGGCTTTTCAGTGCCTGTTGTCACCATTTGCGTGTTAGAGGGAGATGCATTGGGGGGCGGATTTGAAGCGGCCATGAGTTGCAATGTATTAATTGCTGAACGGGGCGTGAAAATGGGCCTGCCTGAAGTCTTATTTAATTCATTTCCGGGCATGGGGGCTTATAGTTTTCTGGCCCGCAAATTAGGCCCAGTTGAGGCTGAAAAAATTATCCTCAGCGGCCGT